>ERZ1023696.95-NODE-95-length-18669-cov-6.250674_pt1 | contig 18669 bp, 16 predicted proteins | sample MGYA00520859_ERZ1023696 | MGnify/ENA primary metagenome ERZ1023696 (study PRJEB33180, sample SAMEA4046002) | wastewater metagenome | place: Denmark | collected 2016-03-13 | study: EMG produced TPA metagenomics assembly of the PRJEB13832 data set (Local surveillance...
GACTACAATCCTGTTACACGGTAGCCCACTATAGGGTCCATCAACCGAAGAGCAATGAATCGGATCTGGGGAATACGCTGAACCGTGAATTCAAAACAGCCAATCCACATGGCGCAATCGTTAGTGAGCTGTAACCGCGTGTAGATCGCTCCAATACATGCAGCGATGTAAGAATAAATCATCTTCGCCTCGAGATTCAGCTTCCAATCACTTGTCACCGTTCCCCTTTTATAGGTTAGACCTCATCGCTGCTGGGGTCTCTTCTTACAGAGATGAGGAGATCACATGCAACTTTTGGAGCCTGATTACACTTATTGATGGTAGAGGAGGTAATATGAGAACATGCGCTATCCAATGCATTTCTGAACAAATCCGTGGAAATGAAGTACAAAATCCTTTTGTCCTCGGAAGTCTTCATAAAGACTGAAGACAGCTGGAATTAGCTTCCGAAACCTATATACGGATAGTAATTAATTTGGATACGCACAGAATGTGACCAGCTCGGATGGACTCCCAATGCTAGTTATTAGTGTGAAAGTGTTAAACTATGTGGAGGAGATGCGCAAAAGACCAATTTTTACTTTCAAGAATACAGTTACAATATGCTCCCGCTATTTTTTGGAAAAATAGCGGCGCTTTTACTAAATAAGGAGGAAACAATGCGATATACAACTTTAAATAATAATGAGATTATGCCAAGCCTTGGGATCGGAACGTATCGGATCCATCCAACAGATGCAGAACGTTCCGTGGAACATGCTTTGAAAAACGGGTATCAATTGATTGATACGGCAAATATTTATCTGAATGAAAAAGCTGTTGGTCGTGCTATCAAAAAATCCGGCATCGATCGAAGCGAGATTTTTCTGACCTCCAAAATTTGGCCGACAGAATATAAATATGCAAAAGCCAAGCAAGCCATTGAGGATACCCTGAACCGGTTGGGCGTCGATTACATTGATCTCATGCTGTTGCACCAACCAGTAGGCGATTATCTAGGCGCTTGGAGAGCTATGGAAGAGGCAGTAAAAACGGGAAAGATTAAATCAATTGGTCTTTCTAACTTTACAGGAGCTGAATTGGATAAGGTGTTAGCTGAAGGAACGATCAAACCTGCTGTAGTGCAGGTGGAATGCCACCCTTATTTCCAACAAAAAGAGTTGAAAGCAAAACTTGCTAAGGACAATATTGCGCTTGAAGCTTGGTACCCCCTTGGCTCAGCTGACAAAGACTTGCTTGCCGAACCCATCTTTGCAGAATTGGCAAGTAAGTACAATAAATCCGTTGTGCAAATCATCTTGCATTGGCATGTCCAAACAGGAAATATTGTCATTCCAGGCTCGAAAAATCCAACTCACATAGACAGTAATCTGGCTATTTTTGATTTTGAACTATCATCCGCTGACTTGGAGCAAATCGCCCAACTCGACAAAGACAAACGCTTCCTCAATCTGCCAAAATGGATGCACCGTCTGTTTTTGCTGGCACGCTTGAACTACGATAAGCAAGCTTAAGCGGCTGCGACAAACGGAACGATGCGCACAAAGATGTATGAACGTTACCATTGCAAAAAGAGGAATCCCCTACCTTCCTGTTGCCGTAACAGAAATCTTCACGAATCTCCTTGACTTGAAGTCCAGTTTAACCTGTATACTGGTTTTATATGCGGAAAAGCTAATCGGATAATCCGGGCGCAGCCTTTTGTAACCGCAATCAATAACCTTTTTTAAAGGAGAATAATATGAAAAAACCAAACACGATGTTACTGGTCTTTAGCGCGATGAGCTTTGTGCTGGCCATGACGGCTTTTGTCTTCAGCGGCATTTTGGACAAAGTGGCTGTTTCGCTGGACATCTCGGTGGCCCAGTCCGGTCTGTTGAACACGATGTATTCCTATGGGGCCGCATTTGGGGTGCCGATTACTTTGATCCTGTTCAGGAAGGTCGAACGCAGCAAGATGCTGAAATTGATGCTGTTTGCGACGATTTTGACGACCTTCGCGCTCATCTATGCCCAAAATTTTGTGCAGCTGCTGATTGTCCGGCTCTTGATGGGGATTTCCGCCAACAGCTACGGCGTGTTGGCCATTTCGACGATTTTGGCGCTCTCGCCCAAGGATCGGCAAGGGCGTTCCTTGGCTTTCTATATCATGGGGAGTTCCTTGGCGCTTGTCATCGGCATCCCGTTGACGCGCGCCTTGTCCGCAGTCCTGGATTGGCGCAGCATTTTTTGGATACTGAATGCCATGATGCTGTTCTCTCTGGCTTATTTCCTGAAGTATTTGCCGAAAGCGGATCATGAAGCCACCAAACTGGATCTGAAAAATGAGCTGCAGTTCTTTAAGGACGGGAAAACGTTGCTGCTGCTTGCCTATACGTTGACGATGTTCATGGGGTACAATGCCTTCTACACCTATGCCACGCCGTACTTGCTGTTGCTTTTCCCTTCCATCGAACCGCTGATGAGCCTGATCTTGGTTGGTCTTGGCCTTGCCAGTTTCACGGGCAATCTGATCGGCGGCCACGTATCGGATGCCATCGGATACGCCAAGTCGATGATGCTCGGGGCGGTGCTCCAAACAGCAGCGATGTTGCTGATCTTGGTTTTCCAACCGTCGAAGTGGTTAAGCGTGCTCTTCATCATCGTCTGGCTGATGAGCGCCTGGTTCACCGGCCTGCAGCTTAACACCGGTATCGCCCAGGTGACCGAGAACAAATCCAGTTTCATGCTCAGCATCAATGGTTCCTTGATCCAATTGGGCGGTGCGTTCGGCGCCAGCCTGGCCGCCGTCGTCATCAACCTCACCGGCATCCAAAGCATCGTCTTCGTCACCTTGCTGACCAGTCTAGCACTCATCCTGATCCAAGTGGTTTCGATGAGGAAATATCCTTAAACTCAGATCGACTATCACCACTAGAGGGCGCTTTGGAATCTTTGCGGATATTTAAAAAAGGTGAGATCCCGTACTGGGACCTCACCTTTTGCTTATTGAATTTTTTCTAAAATCAATTGCGCACAGTCAATTTGGTTGGGAATATTGCCCGCTTCATCTTTGACGCGCCAAATGTCGGGGGTGATTTCATCCACGACGTACATTTTTCCGTCATTGTCATAACCAATTTCAATTTTGAAATCGATTAAGGTTAAGTTCATTTCGGCTAAAGCCTCTCTAAGAACTGCGCCGACTTTCGTTAAGATATCAAGCGCTTCATCGTATTGCCCAGGTTGTAAAATACCTTTCATTTGGCACAAGCGATCCGTAATCAATGGGTCGCCTTGTTCATCGTCTTTCAAGGTCACTTCCAAATAGGGTGGGTCAAAAGGCAAGCCTTCCGGCAAGGTAAAACGGCGACACATGCTGCCAGCCGTGAAATAGCGTAAAACAAATTCCAGATTCGGTACCGTCAGTTGGCGAACTTTCATGACACCTTTTTCGATATCCGCATCCAGGTAGTGCGTAGGAATGCCATTTTTTTCCATCAATTCAAAAAAGTATTTGGAAACAGTCAAGCCAATTTTCCCTTTGCCGGCAACACTGCCGCCAACTGTGTTGGAGCCTGGATCGAAGACGCCATCTTCGCCGGTTGCGCTATCTTTAAACAATAAGTAGACTTCCTTATTCGCTTCATCCAATAAGACTGTTTTTGTTTTGCCGTCGTACAATTCTTTCATGTTTTCCCGCCTTCTCTGAAATATCCAGTGTTTTCAAAAATGATACCATTGGATATTTTTATTGTCGAGGCTTTTTTCGGTTTTTAATAAAAAAACCTGAATAAAGTTCATTATAAATTGTAAATCGAATTAAAATTCGACCGAAAATCATAAATGAATAACTTTTTGTTCGGATTTTACACCGAAGCAAGCTTTTGATGAAGGGAGATCTTCGGATATGTTCAGATCCTAATCTGCACGCTTCTTCTCCGGCGAACGGAGGCGTCGCCGGAGTTTAGTTCATATATTTCCGGCCAACTCCGGCGATGTTCCCTTCATAGAAGGTAAAGTTTATTTTGGAGTGCAAACTCCTGTGAGTGGCCTCTTCGCCGGAGTTGCAGGCAAATTTTGGGGCTGCTCTTGTCAATGCAATTCCAAATAAAGAGGCCATCCCGCAAATAAACGAGACGACCTCTTCTTTGTGTATTCATTATGAACCTAGCTTCACTCCACCATATCCTTATAGATCTCGCGCAGGACCTCCAGTTGGTCATCCGACCAGGTGCCGCGTTGGCGTTGATCACGGAAGCGGCGGCTTTCGGTCTCCAAGGCTTTTTTGGAGCGTTTGATGTCCTTGTAGAGTTCCATGGCGGAGATGCGCTGGGCGCCTTTCGAAAAGACAAGCTGCTGTTCGGCCAAGTCGCTGGTGGCGACATAGACTTCGGTCAGCACGTTGCGCAGTTTTTTGACGACGCCTTCGATGTAGGTGTCGGCGGTCTCCCCTTGTGCGGTAAAGATGACCTTCACCCGGTATTTAGAATACTCTTTCGTGATGCCGGGAACGAACTGGGCATCAAAAACGCACCAGACTTCGTTGCCTTCATAATTTTGATAATCGGACAGCGCCTGCAGCAGTTGATCCCTGGCCTCTTCGATGAGGTCCTGGTTCTTCAGCTTCACCAGTTCCGGCCAGGCGCCGATCATATTGTAGCCGTCCACTATCAGGATTTCTTTCTTCAACAGGATCTTCACCTCGCTTTTTCTGGTACGCAGACGCTACGAATCGGATCAAACGTGGCGTTTGCGGAAAACTTCGTACATCATCAGTCCGGCTGCAACGCCGGCATTCAGGCTTTGCACATGGCCGACCATCGGGATGGTCAACAGGCCATCAGCGGATTCCTTCAACAGGCGGGAAATGCCTTTACCTTCGTTGCCGATGATCATCGCCAACGGCAACGTTGTGTCCCACTGGCGGTAATCCTGCCCGGACATGTCGGTGGCGTAGATCCAGACACCGCGTTCCTTCAATTCTTCGATGGTGCGGTGCAGGTTCGTGACGCGCACGACCGGTACGTGCTCGATGGCGCCTGTCGATGCTTTGGCGACGGTCGCCGTCAAACCGACTGCGCGGCGCTTGGGAATGATGACTCCATGGGCACCGCAAGCATCTGCGGTACGCAGCACGGACCCCAGGTTATGCGGATCCTCGACACCATCCAGGATGATGAAGAAAGGATCTTCGTTCTTGGCGGCAGCCGCTTCGAACAGATCATCGAGTACGGCATACTGGAAAGCAGCCGTAGCGGCGATGACGCCCTGGTGGACGGCGTTATCGGACAACGTGTCGAGCTTGCTTTTCGGTACCGCTTGGATCTGGATCTTGCGGTCCTTCGCCAGCTTGATGATGTCGCCCAATTTTTCTCCGCCCAGTCCATCCTGGATGAACAGTTTGTTGACATCGCGATCGGAGCGCAGCAATTCCAATACCGGGTGGCGTCCCATCACGAAGTCTTCGTTTTCGGGTGTTTCTTTTTCTGCGTCATCGCGTCGTCTTGGTTTTGGTTCCGGTCTGCCCTTTTTCGGTGCATTGCGGCTGTCCTTGAACGCGCGGTTCGGTTTATTTTTCATAATTGTTTTCCTCGACTTCTTGGATACACCAACGGATCAACTCTTCAAGCCGAACTTTTTGCCCGGAAAGATGCAGATAGCCCATCAGCGACTCGAAGCCGGTCGCGATGCGGTAGGTCGTTACGTCCGCATTTTTGGCGATCGTATGGCTCTTGCTGTTGCGGCCGCGACGGTACATATCCATTTCTGCTTCGCTCAGGAAGCCTTCTTTTTCAAGCATCACATGCATCAGTTTCGCTTGGGCCTTGGCCGAAACGAAAAAAGTCGCGCGCCGGTGAAGCTGGTTGGGTTTGGTGTGTCCTTTTTCTAGTAAATGCGTTCTGATATAAGTCTCATAAGCGGCATCGCCGACATAGGCCAAGGCAAGACCGTTCAATAAGCTCCAATTCTGTTCTGTCACTATGCTCTTCTCCATCTGGTGCCTTGGGCGGTGTCATCCAGAATGATGCCCTGATCCTTCAGGTAATCGCGGATTTCATCACTGCGGGCGAAATTTTTGTCTGTTCGGGCTTGTGTCCGTTCATCAATCAAAGTCTGGATGTCGTCATCCAGCAGTGCTTCTTCACCGAGTACGACGCCGAAGACGCCGACCATTGCCTTGTACAAAGCCAATGCTGCAGTGATGACTGCTTCAGAAACGGCTTCGCCTTCCGCGTAGATGTTCAATTCCTTGGCGAACTGGTAAACGATAGACATGGCGTTATCCGCTTGGAAATCGTCATCCATTTCGGCAACAAACTGTGCCTGCAGATTCTGGAACAAAGCCAATTGCTCGGCATCATCGGGCAGTGCCGCAACGGCATCTTGGAGGCGGTAGTGGGCATTCTGATAGGCGATTTTTACTTTCTCCAGATTGATTTTGGCTTCTTCGATGGCTTTTTCGCTGTATTTTACCGGACGGCGGTAATGCGCAGTTCCGAGGAAGAAACGCAGCACCTGCGGATCGACTTCCTTCAGGATATCATGCACCGTCACGAAGTTCCCGAGCGACTTGCTCATCTTCTCGGCTGTTTCACCGATTGTGACGAAGCCGTTGTGCATCCAGTAGTTCGCGAAAGTTTTGCCGGTTTTGGCTTCGCTCTGAGCGATTTCGTTTTCGTGATGCGGGAAAGTCAGGTCATGGCCGCCACCGTGGATATCGATGGTGTCGCCCAAGTATTTGGTCGCCATCACCGAGCATTCGATGTGCCAGCCCGGGCGTCCCGAGCCCCAAGGTGATTCCCAGGAGACTTCATCCGGCTTCGCTGCTTTCCAAAGTGCGAAATCAAGCTGATCTTCCTTTTTCACGTTCTCTTCCGCATCCAGGCGTTCGCTGGCGCCGACGATCAGGTCCTTGATCGATTGATCGCTCAATTTGCCGTAGTCCTTGAACTTACCGGTACGGTAATAGACGTCGCCGTCAGCTTCATAGGCATAGCCTTTATCGATCAGATCGCCGATGAAGGCGATGATGTCCGGGATATTTTCCATCACGCGCGGATTCAGCGTCGCTTTTTCGACGTGCAGAGCCGCGGTATCTTCATAGAAGGCCGCGATGAACTTTTCAGCGACTTCCTTCGCGGAAATGCCCAACTCTTTGGCGGCACGGATGATCTTGTCGTCCACGTCGGTGAAGTTGGAGACGAAATTCACGTCATAGCCGCGGTATTCCAAGTAGCGGCGGACAGTATCGAAAGCCACTGTGCTGCGGGCATTGCCGATATGGATGTAGTTGTAGACGGTCGGACCACAGACGTACATGCCCACCTTATTCTTTTGGATCGGTTGGAACTCTTCTTTTTCGCGCGTCAGGGTATTGTAGATTTTTAACATTGCGCACTCCTTTCCAGCTTCGAAAAAAGGGCTGACGCCCTTTTTCGTTTGCTAATCATTCGGTCATTTTTTCCTCATTCCGTTTATGGTAACGGACGATTTTTGCCGGGATACCGACAGCTGTGACATCAGGCGGAATTTCGCTGACGACGACAGCCGATGCCCCGATTTTGGCATTTTCGCCGATTTTTATCGGCCCCAATACCTGCACATGGGCAGACAACAGCACATTGTTCCCGATCGTGGGATGGCGTTTGCCGGTATCTTTCCCGGTGCCGCCCAGCGTCACGCCATGGTAAATCATGACATCATCACCGACTTCGGCGGTCTCCCCGATAACGATCCCCATACCATGGTCAATGAACAGACGCCGGCCGATCGTCGCTCCGGGATGGATCTCGATTCCGGTCAAGAAACGCCCCAGATGCGAAAGCACCCGACTGAAGGTATACCATTTTCGCTTATAAAAAAAATGAGCGATATCATATATAAGGATGGCATGTAACCCCGGGTACGTCAGAACGACTTCCAACGTACTCCTTGCAGCCGGATCATGATCTTTTATGGTTTGAATTGTTTCGCGTAATCTATTCAAGTCATTTCATGCTCCTTTTTGGATTATCCATCCATTATATAGAATCAGCTCATTTTTACTATCCTTTTTTTGTCCGTTCTATAGCTTTTCCAATACGCTGTTCAGGTGAGCCAAGCTCTTGTCTCTGCCCAGCACTTCGATGGTCTTGCCGATTTCAGGTCCGTGCATTTGGCCGCTGACGGCGACACGGATGGCCATGTATAGGTTCTTGCCTTTGATCTTGGTTTCTTTTTGGACTGCTTTGATGGCACCCAGAATTTCGGCTTCTTCGAAAGGCTCGATGGCAAGCAATTGTTCTTTGAATGCGGCAAGCACGACCGGCGCTGTTTCGGCAGCCAGGATTTCCTGCGCTTCTGCGTCCAGGCTGAGTTCATCAGCGAAGAACATTTCCGATAGGTTAACGATTTCCGCGGCATAGCTCATTTGCTCATGGTACAAACCGATCAGTTTTTTCGCGTACTCACTGTCGGCTTCACTCGGATTTTCCGGCAATTTTCCGGCAGCCACCAAGTGCGGCGCAGCTAACGTTACGATTGTGTCCAAATCGGCACTCTTCATGTATTGGTTGTTGATCCATTCCAGTTTCTTCTGGTCGAAAGCGGCAGGCGATTTGCTCAAACGTGCCGGATCGAACATCTTGATCAGCTCGTCTTTCGAGAAGATTTCGTCTTCCCCGACCGGTGACCAGCCCAGCAGCGTAATGAAGTTGAACATCGCTTCCGGCAGGTAGCCCAAGTCTTTGTATTGTTCGATGAACTGCAGGATCGTTTCATCGCGTTTGCTCAATTTTTTGCCGGTTTCGCTGTTGATGATCAACGTCATGTGTCCGAAAGTAGGTATTTTCCACTCGAACGCTTCATAAATCATCATTTGTTTCGGTGTATTGGCGATATGGTCATCCCCGCGCAGAACGTGGGTGATTTCCATCATGTGATCATCCACGGCAACCGCGAAGTTATAGGTCGGGAAACCGTCGCGTTTGCGGATGATGTAGTCCCCACCGACGCTGCTGGCTTCGAAGGTGATCGGTCCTTTGACGATATCATCGAACGTATAGGTGTTTTCGATCGGTACCCGGAAACGGATGACGGGAGTGATGCCTTGCGCTTCTTTTTCTGCTTGTTGGGAAGGCGTCAGGTTTGCGCATTTACCGCCGTAATGCGGCATTTCGCCGCGTGCTCTTTGGTGTTCGCGTTCCGTCTCCAATTCATCCTCGGTGCAATAGCACTTGTAGGCACGGTTGGAAAGCAACAATTGATCGATCAATGGATCGTAGATATGCTGTCTTTCGGATTGACGGTACGGTCCGAATTTGCCTGGTTTGTCCGGACCTTCGTCCCAGTCCATCCCTAACCATTTCAAGTTTTGCAGTTGGCTTTCTTCGCCGTGTTCAAGGTTACGTTTTTGGTCCGTGTCTTCGATACGGATAATGAACTCGCCGTCGTTGTGGCGAGCAAACAGGTAGTTGAACAATGCGGTACGAGCGTTTCCGATATGCAAGTTACCGGTCGGGCTTGGTGCATAACGTACGCGGATTTTCTTTGTCATATGAAGTATCCCCTTTTCTGTGAAGCTGTTTATTTCGTACTTGTTTATTTATTTGATGCCTTTTTGTGAATGCGCAGGCTTCGCAAAGATCATGCGGCCGGCAGCTGTCTGGAGGGCGCTTGTGACGACGACTTCGATCGTTTCGTTCATGTAGTGCTGTCCCTCTTCGACGACGATCATCGTGCCGTCATCCAGGTAGGCCACCCCTTGATTGCGTTCCGTTCCGACTTTGATGACGGTGACGACCATGTATTCGCCAGGTATGACGACCGGCTTCACAGCATTTGCCAAAGCATTGATGTTCAGCACCGGCACATTCTGGAATTCGCAGACTTTGTTCAGGTTATAGTCATTCGTGATGACGATGCCGTCGATCAGTTTCGCCAAACGGATCAGCTTGCTGTCGACTTCAGGAATCTCTTCGAATTCGCCGTCATAGCTTTCGACAACGATGTCCTCTTCTTTTTGGAGTTTGTTCAGGATGTCCAATCCCCGTCTGCCCCTGACGCGCTTCAGGCTGTCGGAGGAATCCGCGATATACTGCAGTTCGCGCAATACGAAGTTCGGGATGACGATGACGCCTTCCAGAAAGCCGGTTTTGGCGATGTCGTAGATGCGTCCGTCGATGATGACGCTCGTATCCAAAATCTTATACTTGCGGAAAGTGTCGTCCGCTTTGCGATCAAGCATCTGCGTTTCTTCCTGCTTTTTCGGCTTCGGTGCGAACAATTTGCGGAATTCTTCGGTCCGGGTCGTCCCCACGCGGAAGCCCAGGTAAGCCAGGATCAGGGACAGGATAGCCGGCAGCACGTCGTTGACGACCGGAATCCTCAGTGATGTCAACGGGATACCGATCAGCCAAGCCAATACAAGCCCGATGATCGTTCCGATCGAACCGAACAGCATGTAGCTGACCGATAAGGTGCTGAAATAATTTTCTATCTTTTGCATGATATCCAAAATCAATTTCATCAATAAGAATGACAATAAATAAAATATAAGTGCTCCAATTCCAATATTAACAAAAATGTTATTGAAAAGATTGTTTTGTATGCCCGCTAATTCCCACAGGTAAGGCAGTGCTGTGATACCAGCGCTGCCGCCCACCATCAGGAAGACGGCCGTAATGATTTTCCGTTTCAAAGGCTTCCCTCTCTTTCCTTCTGTCATCAATTTTTATTCGGAAATACTTTGCGCAGCGTTTCTTGTAGCGTTGCGACAGGTATGATCTGGATGCCTTCCGGATGCTTCCAGCCGGACAGATTGTTTTTCGGCAGATATACCTTTGTGAAGCCCAACTTTTGCGCTTCGTTGACGCGTTGTTCGATCCGGCTGACCCTGCGGATTTCCCCGGTCAGGCCGATTTCGCCGATGAAGCACTCGGTCGCGGAAGTCTCGCTGTCCCAATAACTTGAGGCGATGCTGACGGCTACGGCCAGGTCGATGGCCGGCTCATCCAGCTTCACGCCACCTGTCGATTTGAAGTAGGCATCCTGGTTCTGCAGCAGCAAGCCCGCCCGCTTTTCCAGCACGGCCATGATCAGCGAAACCCGGTTGTAGTCCAATCCGCTTGCAGTCCGGCGGGCATTCCCGAAGACTGTCGGCGTAATCAGACACTGGATTTCGGCCAAAATCGGACGCGTGCCCTCGAGTGAGGCAACGACTGCCGAACCGGATGCTCCGGCAAGCCGTTCTTCCAGGAACAGCTCGGAAGGATTCCGCACCTCACGCAGACCGCCCTCGATCATTTCGAAAACGCCGATTTCGTCGGTCGATCCGAAGCGATTTTTGACGGCGCGCAAGATCCGGAAAGCATGATGCCGATCGCCTTCAAAATACAGCACCGTATCCACCATGTGCTCCAGCATCCGTGGACCGGCAATCGCGCCTTCCTTCGTCACATGCCCGACGATGAAGATCGCGATGTCGTTGCTCTTCGCGATCCGCATGAATTCAGCCGTGCATTCGCGCACTTGCGACACGCTGCCGGCCGTGCTCGTGTTGTCCGGATGGATCATCGTTTGGATCGAGTCGACGATGACGAATTCCGGCTTGATCCGCTCGATCGTGTTGCGGATCGCGTCGATATCCGTTTCCGGGTAGATGTAGAAGTCGGTGCCCTTGACCCCTAGCCGTTCCGCCCGCAACTTGATCTGACTCGCGCTTTCCTCTCCGGAGATGTACAGAACGCGGTGACCGCCTTGATTGATCTGCGCAGAAACCTGCAGCAGCAAGGTGGACTTGCCGATTCCCGGGTCGCCCCCGATCAGAATCAACGAACCGGGCACGATGCCGCCGCCCAGCACATGGTTGACTTCTTCCATCTGCGTTTTGACACGCGGCAGGTTTTCGGTCTTGATGTCCTGGATGGCGATCGCTTCAGGTACGTTCCCGCTGAAATTGGAACGTTGCTGTTGCTTCACGGCTTTCGTCGCTTCCTTTTCTTCCTCCATTTGGTTCCAAGTGTTGCAGTTCGGGCAACGTCCCAGCCATTTCGGCGACTCGTATCCGCAAGCCTGACAAACGTATTTCACTGCATTTTTCTTTGCCAAATGAATCTCTCCTTCAAGTATGAATCAACTTATCTTATTTTATCACAAAAAGCCTACTCTACGTATAACAATACGCAAATACCCACTGATTTGGCTTTTCTTTTTAAGCCTGTCCTGACGAGCCGAAACCGCCTGTGCGTTCTGATCCTTCCGCTTCATCCTGGTCCGCTTTCAGGAACTGGAGGAAGATGCCCTGGCCGATACGATCACCCTTATGGATGACTTTGTCGCGCAAGCCAAAATTAAGAAACTGGAAGTAGATGTGCCCTTCATTGCCCTCGTTGTTGTAATAATCCGCATCGACTATGCCAACACCGTTCGGCAGCACAATGAAATTTTTCAGTGGATTGCTGGAGCGGTTCGTCAATTGAAGGTATTCATCTTCCTGCATGTAGGCTTTGATTCCGGTAGGCACCAAAAGCGGACGCAAAAGCTCCTCTTTCTTTTCGATTGCCTCATCGTTGTCGCTCCCGAACAGTTCTCCAAGCTGCAACCCCGCACTTTTTACGATCGTTTTCCAGATCGCCGGCAGCACGATTTCTTCGGCTGCTTCAAAATCATACCCCGCTGCGTGTTTCGTTGCACGCTTGGGTAATTGGATGTTTTTATCGGCATAACTGCTGATGACTTCAAAACCTCTTTTGCTCATGGATCAAAACCCCTTTTTCTCTCTAGTATCGCTTCAGCGATTTTTCATGCATCAAAGAACCATTTTACCAAAACAACGGTTGTTTTTCACGGTTTAGTTGTGCACCTGTCAATTCCTAAGGATTTTCTGAACATTTTTTGCGATTGGAAAGCGCCTTCGGCAAAACGCACAAAAAACAGGTGCTTTTTTTGGTCAGTTTCCCGTGGTCGCGGAATCCGCTTTCAAATAGAATAAGGACATAAAGAAAAGCCAAAAAAACCAAAAAGGCAGGTACAAATAAATGGTAGAGATCCAATTGAACAGTATCCACAAAAAATACGACAACGCCGCTAATTATTCGGTTACAGATTTCAACTTGCATATCCAAGATCGCGAATTCATCGTCTTTGTTGGTCCTTCCGGTTGCGGAAAGTCAACAACACTGCGTATGATTGCCGGTTTGGAAGATATTTCCGAAGGTGAATTGATCATCGGCGATACCGTCATGAACGATGTGGCACCAAAAGACCGCGATATCGCGATGGTATTCCAGAACTATGCCCTATATCCGCATATGACTGTATTCGACAATATGGCATTCGGTCTGAAATTGAGAAAGTACAGCAAAGATGAAATCAAGAAGCGCGTCGATAACGCAGCCGACATCTTGGGCTTGACGGAATACTTGGACCGCAAACCGGCAGCTTTGTCCGGTGGGCAAAGACAGCGTGTCGCCTTGGGCCGCGCAATCGTGCGTGATGCAAAAGTCTTCCTGATGGATGAGCCGTTATCAAACTTGGATGCAAAATTGCGTGTGGCCATGCGTGCTGAAATCGCAAAATTGCACCGTCGCCTGAATACGACAACCATCTACGTAACCCATGACCAAACCGAAGCGATGACCATGGCAGACCGCATCGTCATCATGAAGGATGGATTTGTGCAACAGATCGGCAGCCCGAAAGAAGTTTACGATACACCGGTTAACGTTTTCGTAGCTGGATTCATCGGATCGCCTGCCATGAACTTCTTCAACGTTACTTTGCAGGATGGTGTCATCACGAACGGCGAAGGGCTTAAATTGACCTTGCCGGCCGGAAAACGCAGAGTGCTGGAAGACAAAGGCTACAACGGTAAAGAATTGATCTTCGGCATCCGTCCGGAAGATATCCAAAGCGAGCAGATCGTTATTGATACCAACCCGACTTGGGCCGTCAAAGCGGAAGTAGTCGTATCCGAATTGTTGGGTGCTGAAACGATGCTTTACAGTAAAGTCGGCGGAACAGAATTCATTTCCCGTGTGGACGCGCGCGATTTCCATTCGCCAGGCGAAGTCATTGATTTGGCCTTCAACATGAACAAGTCCCACTTCTTCGACATGCAATCCCAAGATGTGATCGCCATCCCTTAACCAGAGGATGGAGGCATCACCCTAATTACGCTTACCAGTTCTAACCTACCCTCCCCCCCATAGAAAAAGGCTGTCGTTCATTGAGCGCAGCCTTTTTCTTATGGGGGTTAGTTGGCCGGAGGAGGGCGGCAGAATGCAAGCGCAGCTCCGGCGAAGCCTTCGTTCACGGGAGGAGAGCGTTCTCTACCAACAATGAAGGAGGTGCCTCCATGAGACACCTCCTTCATTGTGCAGCTATTATTTTCGCTTCAATCTATTCGACTGCATCCGCGTCGAATGCTTCCTCTGGGGAGATCGCGTCTTTGACCCATACCGAAATCGAACCGGCATTGACCGGGAAGCGACCGTTGCCGTCTTCACCGATTTCGACTTTGTCTTCACGGTTGCCTGTATAGTCCGCGAAAGTCTGCCCGGCATACTGTTCGCCGACATACATGTCCTTGAAGCCCTCTTCACTGTTGGAAAGAACTGTCGCCAAACCGTACGGATGCTCTTCGTTGCCCAGACGAGTCCAACCGACGCAGTTTCCATGATCGAAGTAGTCGCGCTGTTCACCGTAAGCATGGTTCGCGCGCAGATAGAGCAATTTATCCAGGAAGGTTTTCTGTCCGTCGATTGGATTCGCACCTTTAATACCGTAATAATCGCCGTAGAACAAGCACGGGAAGCCTTGTTCGCGCAAGAGTGTCACGCCGTATGCCAACGGTTTGAACCATGGCTCCACAAAGGATTGCAAAGCTTGGTCGGGTTGTGAGTCATGGTTGTCGACAAACGTAACCGCATGGGTCGGATTTTTGGCGACCAGCGTCTGCTTGAACAACTCGCGCAGATCGTAATCCTTGCCCTGCTGGGATGCGACATGGAAGTTCTGATGCAGGGCCACATCGAAAAGATCGAAGGTGAACTCGGTCGCTTCCAAATACTCCTTGATCGCGCCGTATTTGTACTTCCAATATTCACCGACCACGTAAAAATCATCGCCATGCTGCGCGCGGATCGTCTCCACGAAATCCTTCACGAACTGATCATTGATGTGTTTGACGGCATCCAAGCGGAAGCCGTCGACGCCGGTTTCTTTGATGTACCAATCGGCCCATTTTTTGACTTCCTCAACGACTGCAGGGTGGCCGTAGTCGATGTCCGCATACATCAAGTAATCGTAATTACCGTACTCGCTGTCTACACTTTCATTTTCCGCCCAGCCTTTTTCGAAGCCTTTGATCATGTAGATAGCTTCTTTGCCATTCTCGTTGTTGAAGTCCGTCCCGGTGAAATGTTCCCAAGACCATTTGAAATCAGAATATTTGTCGCCACGGCCCGGAAAAGTGAATTTCGTCCAGCCTTCGATTTCATATGACTTGGACTCCTTTTCCTGACGCTTGTCGGGATTCACTTCATAAGCAAGGAAGCGTTCTGTCTCGTCTGCACCGGCCTTGTGGTTCAGGACGACGTCGGCATAAACAGCAATTCCTTCCGCATGCAAAGCTTCGATTGCAGCCAAGTATTCTGCTTTGGTTCCGTATTTTGTGCGGACGGCACCTTTTTGGTCGAATTCGCCCAAATCATAGAGATCATAGACGCCATAGCCTGTATCATTCGTCCCTGTCGCTTTGTAGGCTGGAGGCGTCCAGACGGCTGTTATGCCCAGTTCCTTCAGATGCTTGGCATCCTCCTTCAGGCGATTCCATAGTTGTCCATCATCATCCAGATACCATTCAAAATACTGCATCATCAATCCATTTCCTGCCATGCGATCACTGCCTTTCATCCTGTTTAATTTTGTTGTGGTCCACAAAATGCTTTTTGCTATCCTCATTATACACGCTTCCCTTCCATTTTCCTTTTGAGACGCCTCCCGCGTGCCGTTTCTTCTTGGCAGGGCAAAATGCTTGCATCTTGAATCGGACGCCTGTATACTGACCTTAAGTTAGCTGATTGCTGATTTCTTTTTTTGGCTATATATCTCGAATTAGGAATATACGAAACAGAATACATAACGAAATGAGGATAATATCCATGAACACTTTAAGAGGAATCCACCACGTCACCGCCATCACCAGCAGCGCCGAGAAGAATTATGCCTTCTTCACCAATATTCTGGGTATGCGCTTGGTCAAAAAAACCGTCAACCAGGACGACATCCAGACTTATCACCTATTCTTCGCCGATGACCGCGGGAGTGCCGGCACGGACATCACCTTCTTCGACTTCCCCGGGATCCCGAAAGCAGTCAGAGGGACCAATGAAATCTTCAAGACGGGCCTGCGCGTCCCATCGGATGAAGCACTGGTCTATTGGGTAAAACGTTTCGACAAATACAACATCACACATTCCGGCATCTATGAGCAGTTCGGCCGCAAAGTGATCGACTTCCAGGATTTCGATGAGCAGCTTTACCAATTGGTTTCCGATGAGGCTGATACCGGCGTGGCTCCCGGGATTCCGTGGCAAAAAGGGCCCGTTCCGAATGAGTACGGCATCCGCGGTTTGGGACCGATTTTCGTCCGCATCGCTGATTTCAATTTCTACAGACAAGTCTTGGAGACTGTCCTTGGTTTCCGTCATGCTGATTCAGTCGGCGAAACACATCTCTTCGAAGTGGGCGAGGGCGGAAACGGCGGCCGCATGATCGTGGAGCACAACGCTACGCTGGGTCAGGCGCAGCAAGGTTTCGGCAGCGTCCACCACATGGCTTTCCGCGTGAAGGACCGCAAAGAACTGGAAGAATGGATCGCGCATATGGGCTCCTACCGCTTCCCGATTTCCGGCTACGTTGACCGTTTCTACTTCGAATCGCTTTATGCCAACATTGCCCAAGGGATTCTCCTCGAGTTTGCGACGGACGGCCCCGGATTCATCGATGATGAAGAGCCTTACGAAACATTGGGCGAACGCTTGGCCTTGCCGCCTAAATTCCGCAACAACCGCGAAGAGATCGAAGGATTGGTGCGCCAATTCGACACCGTGCGCAGCACGAAGACTTTCGAAAAAGAATATTTGGACTGAGAACAAAAAGCAGGAGCCGTCTCGAATCAACGAGACAACTCCTGCTTTTTTTGCGTTTTAAACGGATTGTGCTTCCTTCAGCACCAGACAGACACTCTGGTAGTCCCCTTGCAGGGCATCCTTCAGGTAGAGTCCGCGGTTCATCAATTCATCGCCGCCGATTACACCTTCGTAGCCGCTGACGGTGTAGTATTTGGCAGAATCCAAGCCTTTGAACAACACTTTTTTCTTCTTCAGGTTGGCCCGATCGAGGACGCGGTAGTAGAAATAAAGCGCCTCATCCTGTTCCGGACTGACGAAGATCCAAGCCGCTTCGTTCTGCGTTTCGAAAGGACTGAGGATGCGATGGAAGACACCGTATTGGACGAGCTTGCGGTGTTCCTTGTAGAAGCTGATCTGCTCCTTCATCTCCTGCTTCTCGGCTTCGGAAAGCGTCGTGACGTCGAGTTCGTAGCCAAGATTGCCGGCCATCGCCACATCCCCGCGCATCTTCATCGAAGCCTTACGGTGCGTCTGATGATTCGGGATAGCTGAGACGTGCGAACCCATGCTCGAAATCGGCATGACAAGGCTGGTGCCGTATTGGATTTCCAGTCTCGCCACCGCATCGGTATTGTCACTGGTCCAAGTCTGCGGCATATAGTAAAGGATACCTGGGTCGAAGCGTCCGCCACCGCCTGAGCAGCTTTCGAAGAGAATCTGCGGATATTTCGTCACCAGTGCCTCCATCACTTCATAAAGACCCAGCATGTACTTGTGCAGCACTTCCCCCGGCAATGCGCCTGGAGCCGCCGTACCGATTTCGGTCATGTTGCGGTTATAGTCCCATTTGATGTAGTCGACCGGTACGTCATCCAGTATCGCCATCATCTGCGCCAGGATGTTGTCGCGGACTTCCTTGCGGCTGAAGTCGATCACGTATTGGCTGCGGCTGAGCGATTTTTCCCGGCCTGGCGTATGGATGCACCAATCCGGATGGGCGCGGAAAAGTTCGCTGTCCTCGGAAATCATTTCCGGTTCGAACCAAAGCCCGAACAGCATCCCTTTCGCCTTGATGTTCTCCGCGAGCTGCTTCAAGCCGGACGGCAATTTCGCGGTATGGACATGCCAATCACCCAGCGAAGAGTAATCATCGTCACGTTTGCCGAACCAACCATCGTCCAGCACGAACAGTTCGATCCCCAAAGTGGACGCTTCATCGGCCATCGCCTCAATCTTTTCAGCTGTGAAATCAAAATAGGTACCTTCCCAGTTGTTGATCAGGACCGGTCGCTCCGCAAATTGATGTTGCCCGCGGATCAGATGCTTCTGGTAGAACGGATGCAGCGTCTGCGATAGGCCATTCAACCCGTTTTCGCTGTATACCAATACGACTTCCGGTGTCTGGAACGCCTCTCCAACAGGTAAATGCCATTGGAAGTGGGTTGGATTGATGCCCATCTGGACGCGTGTCTGCGCATAAGTATCGACTTCGACATTGGCTCGGAATTCGCCGCTGTAGACGAAATGGAAACCGTAGACCGCTCCCTGGTCTTCGGTCGCCGTTTTATCGGCC
>ERZ1023696.96-NODE-96-length-18605-cov-5.935707_pt1 | contig 18605 bp, 13 predicted proteins | sample MGYA00520859_ERZ1023696 | MGnify/ENA primary metagenome ERZ1023696 (study PRJEB33180, sample SAMEA4046002) | wastewater metagenome | place: Denmark | collected 2016-03-13 | study: EMG produced TPA metagenomics assembly of the PRJEB13832 data set (Local surveillance...
GTTCAATGTGCACTTCGATGAAGCCCAGGTACTGCGCCGGGTCGCGCTGCAGCGTGGCAATGTCGTCAATGCACAGGCCTGCGTTGTGCATGGCCGCGCGCATGGTGATGCCGTCGGCGTCCTTCTGGTCCAGCCAGGCCGGGTTGAAGTGCCCGATGAGCGCGCCCGAGCCCAGAAAGGTGGCTTTGTAGCGCTGGCCTTCCTCTTCGGCAAACGCCACCACCTCGATGCCAAACGGCAGGCGGCGGCCCGCGCGGTGCAGCTCGCGCACACAGGCCATGGGCACGAAGATACCCAGGCGCCCGTCGTATTTGCCGCCGTTGCGCACGGTGTCGTAATGGCTGCCCGTCATGAGGTAGCGTGCGCCGGGGGCCGCCGGGTGGTAGCGGCCCACCACGTTGCCCACGGCGTCCATCTCCACCGCGTCAAAGCCGCATTCGCGCATCCAGTGGCTGATGCGCTGTGCACAGGCACGGTGCGCGTCGGTGAGGTAGGTCACGGTGAGCTGGCCCTTTTCGGCAAAGCCGGGGTCGGAGTGCTCGGCGAGTTGTTCGTGCCAGTCCCACACGTCGTTGCCCAGCAAGGGCTCGGCACCCAACTTGTCGTTCAGGCGGATCTCGGCAATGCGGTGGATGTTGCGCAGGGCCTCGGCGCGCTCGAAGTCCGCGTGGTTGTCCAGCCGCCGCGCAAAGGTGTCGATGATCTGCTGTTTGCTCAGCCCCGTGCCGCGTGGCCCGCGCACCGCCAGGATGAACGGGAAGCCGAAGCGCGCGTTGTAGTCGGCGTTGAGCTGCTGAATGCGCGCAAACTCGTCGGGCGTGCACTGCGTGAGGCCCGCCTTCGATTGCTCGTGCGTCGATTCGGCCGTCAGGCTTTGCGCCACCATGGCCTTGCCTGCCAGCTCGGGGTGGGCACGGATCAGGCCGAGTTGCGCGTCGGTGCTGGCCGTGCGCACGGCATGGGCCATGGCGTGCTTGAGGTGCGCCAGCGAGCGAAACGGCCGCTGCGCGAGGGCTTGCTCGGCAATCCAGGGCGAATGTTCATACACACCGTCCAGCAGTTGCAACGCCTCGGCGGCGCTGGCGGTGTTCAGTTGTTCCAGGGTCAGGGGCATGGTGCGTGCTTCAATAAAGTGAGCTGCTTGCGCTTATGGGATAAGCGCCAGAGGCTGATTTGACTCAAAATTTTGGTGCGGGAAACCGCTGCGCCCAGTGGCGCGCGATGTCGATGCGGCGGGCCACCCACACCTTGTCGCGCTGTGCGATGTGGTCCAGAAAACGCTGCAGCGCCGTGATGCGCCCCGGGCGGCCCAGCAGGCGGCAGTGCATGCCAATGCTCATCATCTTGGGGGCGTTGTCGCCGGCGGGGTCGCCCTCGGCGTACAGCGCGTCGAAGGTGTCTTTCAGGTACTGATAAAACGGGTCGGCGTGCGAGTAGCCCTGGGGCAGCGCAAAGCGCATGTCGTTGCAGTCGAGTGTGTAGGGCACGATGAGCTGGGGCACCTCGCTGCCATCGGTTTTGCGCACCTTCATCCAGAAGGGCAGGTCGTCGCCGTAGTAATCGCTGTCGTATTCAAAGCCGCCAAAGTCGGCCACCAGGCGGCGGGTGTTGGGGCTGTCGCGGCCGGTGTACCAGCCCAGAGCCCTCTGGCCGGTCATGCGCTGGAGGATGTCCATCGCCTCCTGCATGTGCGCGCGCTCCACCGCTTCGGGGATGTGCTGGTAGTGAATCCATTTGAGGCCGTGGCAGGCGATCTCGTGCCCCAGCTCCACAAACGCCCGCGTCAGGTCGGGGTGGCGCTGCAGGGCATTCGACACACCAAACACCGTCAGCGGCAATTTGCGCTTTTCAAACTCGCGCAGGATGCGCCACACGCCCGCACGCGCGCCGTATTCGTAGATGCCCTCCATGCTCATGTGCCGCTCGGGGTAGCTGGCGGGGTTGAACATTTCCGACAAAAACTGCTCGCTACCGGCATCGCCATGCAGCACGGCGTTTTCGCCGCCTTCTTCGTAGTTCAGCACAAATTGCACGGCAATGCGGGCGCCGCCCGGCCATTGCGCGTGGGGCGGGTTCTGACCATAGCCAATCAGGTCACGCGGGTAGGGCAGGGTGGTGTCGTAGATCATGGAGTGCAGCAAGAGTCACGGGTGCAGGGTCTGTCAGCGGACAGCGCAGCCGCCAGATGGCAGCGGGGCGTTGGTGGGCACAGCCTTGGCAAGCAAATGACAGGCCAGCCCGGCATTGGGGCGCCGGCGCTGGAGGGCGCCGGCACGCGCCAAGGCCTCGGCGAGGGCGCTGGCAGGCGACGAAAACATGGACCGGATGATAGGTTGAACGGTGCACAGTGCATACACTTTGGGCACCACACGGCCCGTTTGCGGCCATCCACCTTCAGGAGATTTCACCATGGGCTTGAGCACCCACGTTCTGGACACCATGCACGGCTGCCCCGCGGCCGGCATGGCGGTGTCGCTGTTTTCCACCCAGGGTGACGAGGCCACGCTGCTCCAGCGCCTGGTGCTCAACCACGATGGCCGCACCGATGCGCCGCTGTTTGACAACGCCAGCCTGCGCAAGGGCACCTACCGCCTCACGTTCGATGTGGCGGCTTATTTCAAGGCCCGGGGCGTGGTGTTGCCAGAACCCAACTTTCTCGACCGTGTGAGCCTGGATTTTGGTATCGCGAATGCCGACCAGCACTACCACGTGCCGTTGCTGGTGAGCCCGTGGAGCTATTCCACGTACAGAGGATCGTGAGGAGTGCTCCTGAAAAAGGAGCTTATCGCGCTTTATCGGCGGTGATTTGTGCCAAGAAAGTGCTTGAAACCTATAAAACGCAGGCGTCAGCAGCTCTGATTTTGTGAGCGCGGCGTGCCAGGGCGCCAAGACGTTCTCAGAGCTGGCCTTCGGTCAGGGTGTCCAGCTGAAAATGCCCACTTTTGTCCCACAGCCAGGTATCGGTGTAGACGACCCGGCCCATGCGCGCAGGCACCGGAAACGGGGCCGCGGCGCGCACGGTGCGCTCGATCTCGGCAACCACTTCCGGCGCATGGCGCGGTGCGCGCATCCAGTGCAGCTTGGTGACGTGGCCGCTGCGGTCAATGGCTACTTCCAGCACGCCAATGGCGTACAGCATGGGCGGCAGCTTGCCCTTGAAAACCCGCTGGGGGTTCAGGTTGTACACGTGGGTTGCCGCGTCGCGGCGATAGGCGCGCGCGCTGATGGCCGCCGAGGGGCTGGGCAACGCCGATCTGCCCGGTGCCTGCCCTGCGTTGGTGCTGGGCATGCGGCTGTCGGGAGGTGGCGGCGGGGCTTCCGGGGCAGATTTGCAGGCCGCAACGATGGCACCCACGGCCGCCATGAGTCCGGCCAGCAGCCAGTGGCGGCCGGTTCGGGAAGAACGTTGGGGCAAAGTGGGTGGCATGGTGCGGTCGCTATGCTGGTGGGCACGGTCCATGCGAGCAATGCATGGTGTGCCGTGAACATACTGAAAGTTGGTTGTGACTGATCTGCTGTTATTGCTGGAGGGCCTGAAGGCCGCCCCGGCCTGTCTGGTGACCGTCGAGTCTACACAAGGCTCTGCTCCGCGGGAAGTGGGGGCCTGGATGGCTGTTTTTGCCAACAGTCTGGTGGGCACTATCGGCGGGGGGCATATCGAACACCAGGCCATTGCCCAGGCGCGGCTTCGGCTGAGCGGGCTTGCCGGTGCGCCGCGGCAGCGCTGCGCACTCGGCCCGGCCCTGGGGCAGTGCTGCGGGGGCGTGATGCACCTGGGGTTTGAGTTGGTCGGGGCGCAGCATGCGCAAAGCCTTCAGCAGCGCCTGGCGCCAGCGCTCTACCCTGTGGCCTTGTTTGGTGGTGGGCATGTAGGCCATGCATTGGCGCGCGTGCTGGCGCCGCTGCCGTTTGCCCTGACCTGGATCGACAGCCGCGACGGGGTTTTTCCAGATCCTGCACCCGAGGGCGTGCGGTGTGAACACTCTGAACCAGTGCAGCTGGCCGTGCCCCGGCTGGCCCCTGGCAGCCGCGTGCTCATCATGAGCTTCAGCCACGCCGAAGACCTGGACGTGGTGGCCGCCTGCCTGCGCCGCCAGCGCGAGCAGGGCGATCTGCCGTTTATCGGTCTGATCGGCAGCAAGACCAAGTGGGCCACGTTTGCGAACCGGCTGCAGGGGCGGGGTTTCATGCCGCACGATCTGGCGCAGGTGACCTGCCCGATCGGTGTGCCGGGCATACACGGCAAAGCGCCCGAGGTGATTGCGGTGGCAGTGGCTGCACAGCTGCTGCAAACCCTGTACGCGGCGCCAGCCCTGGAAAAAGTGCAAGCGTCGGTAACAGCCATGCACCCGCATCCGGAGTAATGCCTGCCGCGGCTGGGCCACCGGCTTCGGTGGTGTCTGCGCTGACCAGGAACAGTTCCTGCATACACTTTGTGCCGAAACGTGAGAATGGTGGGTCGCAGCGGTGCCCCGGCAGTGTGTTGCCATGGTGCGCGGCCCTTTTGTCTGCTCAGAGCGCCCGCAGTGGTGAGCAGGTTGCATATGTGGCGCGCGCTTTGGCGTGCCGCGAAGGTTGAGAACCGTAAACATGGAAAGCTATCTTCTCGACTGGGCCAACCTGCTGCTGCGCTGGGTCCACGTCATCACCGCGATTGCCTGGATTGGCTCGTCGTTCTACTTCGTCTTTCTGGACAGCAGCCTCACGCCGCCCGAGGATGAAGACCTGAAGCAACAGGGCGTGAGCGGCGAGCTCTGGGCCGTGCACGGCGGCGGGTTCTATCACCCGGTCAAGTTTGCGGTGTCGCCGCCCCGGCTGCCCAAACACCTGCATTGGTTCTTCTGGGAGAGCTACAGCACCTGGATCAGCGGGTTTGCGCTGTTCACGGTGTCGTACCTCTACAGCGCCAGCACTTACCTCATCGACAAGTCGCGCATGGACTGGGCGCCCGCCACGGCCATTGTGGTGGCGTTGGCGTTTTTTGTGGTGTTCTGGCTGCTGTACGACGCGGTTTGTCGCATTTTCGGACAGCGAAAGCACGGTGATGCCATTGTGGGTGCGCTCGTGTTCACGCTGGTGTGCGTGGCCTCGTGGCTGGCCTGCCACTGGTTTGCGGGCCGCGCGGCGTTTTTGCTGGTGGGCGCCATGATGGCCACGGCCATGAGTGCCAACGTGTTCTTCTGGATCATCCCCGGCCAGCGCACGGTGGTGGCGCAGATCAAGGCAGGCCTGCCGGTGGACCCGATTCACGGCAAACGTGGCAAGCAGCGCAGCGTGCACAACACCTATTTCACGCTGCCGGTGCTGTTTGCCATGCTCAGCGGCCACTACAGCTTTACCTGGAGCCACCCGCAGAACTGGCTGGTGCTGATCATGATGATGTTCGCGGGAGCGGCCATTCGCCAGTTCTTTGTGATGCGCCATGGCTACAAGCTGGGCAAGAGCGGCAATCCGCTGCCGTATGCGCTGGTGGGGGTGGCCGTGATGGTGGCCATGGTGGCCTGGCTGCGGCCTGCGCCGCCGACGGTGCAGATGGGCGCTACTGATTTAGTAGCTAAGGGCGCTTATCCCATAAGCGTTACAGGTCAAATTGACTATAAATCAGTGCAAACAGTGCTGGAGCAGCGTTGCTACATGTGCCATGGCGAGCAGGTACAGATGAAGAACCTGCGGCTGGATTCGTCCGCCCTGGTCAAGCAGCACGCCCAGGCCATTTACCAGCAGGCCGTGGTGCAAAAGCTCATGCCCATGAACAACGCCACACAGATGACCGACGAAGAACGCGCACTGATCGGGCGCTGGTACCAGGCGGGTGCCGCCACCCAGTGACCGGGTGGCGGGGTTGGATGGGCCGGATGCAATGATCCGGCGCGCAGATCAGCCGGGTACCGTGTCGTGCAGGCCAAGGCCCCTCAGGTACACATCCAGCGCCGCACGGCCGTTGGCCTGCAGGTCAAATGCTTCGGTATTGAGCAGCCATTGGTGCACCAGCCCTTCCACCAGCACCTGCAAGCCCCGGGCGGCAAAGTCCAGCGCCATGGGTGGGGGCTGGCCGCGGGCGGCAAAGGCGCGTTGCAGCGCAGCATGGTTGCGCGCCACGCAGCCGCCGTGCACGCTCAGGTGGCGCTCCAGCACGGCGCCCATGTCGGTGGTGTATTCGACCTGGTGGGTGGCGATCTTGAGGACGCGGCAGGTTTGCTCGTCGGTGGCAATCAGGCGCAGCGCTTCCTGCATGGCACTGCGGATCTCGGCCACGGGGTGGGCTGACTGCTCCACATACGCCACCACCAGGGTTTGCTCCAGCGGCAGGGTCACGCGCTCCATCATGGCGTTGAACAGATCGGCCTTGTCCTTGAAATGCCAATAAATCGCCCCCCGCGTGGTGCCTGCGGCCGTGGCAATGTCATTCAGGGAAGTGTGTGAAACGCCACGCGATTGAAACAATTGTTCCGCAGCATCCAGAAGGTTGTTGCGCGTGGTCTGTGCGTCCGCCTTGGTGCGTCGGGCCATGAAATACCTCACTTGATGGGGTGTATTCGTCACTATACATACATTCTTGAATGTATGTATGCTTTAATGCAAACCTTCGTTGCCGTGCCGTGGGCCATGCTGCAGGCCTGTGCGAAGATCGGCGCGTCACACTAAACTGGTTCACTCTGCGGATTTGCCGCACCTTTTTCTCCAAGGAACACCATGTCTGCCTTGCCCCATGTCAAGACTGCCCCCGTTGTTGCCTCTGCCTTGTCCCCTGCGCGTGTGCGCCTGGGCGTTGCGGCGGGTGGCCTGTCCGTTGTATTGCTGTTGGCGGCCTGTGGCAAGTCCGAGGCGCCACCGGCGGCGGCCGGTGGCGGCATGCCGCCACCCGAAGTGGGCGTGGTGGTGGCCACACCGGGTGAGGTGGGGCTGGTCACCGAGCTGCCCGGGCGCCTGGAAGCTTCGCGCGTGGCGCAGGTGCGCGCCCGTGCTGCCGGTATCTTGCAAAAGCGGCTGTTTCGCGAAGGCAGCGACGTCAAGGCAGGGCAGGCCCTGTTTACGATTGACGCCGCTCCCTATGCGGCGGCGCTGCAAAGTGCCCAGGCCACGCTGGCCCGCGCCCAGGCCAACCTGACGCAGGCGGCCGCGCTGGCCGAGCGCTACAAGCCACTGCTGGCCGCCAACGCGGTCAGCCAGCAGGAATACGCCAACGCCGTGGCGGCGCAAAAGCAGGCCGAGGCCGACGTGGCCGCAGGCCGTGCCGCCGTGCAGACCGGCCGCATCAATCTGAATTACGCCAGCGTCACGGCGCCCATTTCGGGCCGCATCGGCCGCGCCCTGGTCACCGAAGGCGCTCTGGTGGGGCAGGGCGAAGCCACGCAACTGGCTGTGATCCAGCAGATCGATCCGGTGTATGTCAACTTCACCCAGTCCGCCGGCGAGGTGATGAAGCTGCGCCGTGCCCTGGCCGATGGCCAGCTGCAGCGTGCCGGGGGCAGCGAAGCCGCCAGCGTGCGCGTGGTGCTGGAGGACGGCAGCGAATATGCGCTCCCCGGCAAACTGCTGTTTTCCGACCTGACGGTGGACGCCAGCACGGGCCAGATCACGCTGCGCGCCGAGGTGCCCAATCCCAAGGGCGACTTGCTGCCGGGCCTGTATGTGCGCGTGCGGCTGGAGCAGGCCCAGGTCTCCAACGCCATCTCGCTGCCGCAGCAGGCAGTGACACGCACCCAGCAGGGCGACAAGATCACGGTGGTAGGCGCCGACGGCAAGCTCAGCCAGCGCACGGTGAAAGTGGGAGCCGCCCGCAACAACCAGTGGATCGTGCTGGAAGGCCTGAAAGAAGGCGAGCAGGTCATGGTTGATGGCTTCCAGAAACTACAGATGATGCCGCCCGGCACGCCGGTGAAGGCGGTGCCATGGCAGGCCCCGGGCAGTGCCGCAGCATCGGCTGCTAACCCGCCTGCAGCTGTATCGGGTGCTGCGCCAGCGGCCAGTGCCCCTGCTGCAGCCGCCAGCGCCGGACAGAAATAAGGAGCCAGCCCCATGGCCAAATTCTTTATCGAGCGCCCCATCTTCGCGTGGGTGGTCGCCCTGTTCATCATGGTGCTCGGCGCGGTGTCGATCACCCAGCTGCCGATCTCGCAGTACCCCACCGTAGCGCCGCCGACCATCGTGGTCACCGTCGCCTATCCGGGTGCTTCGGCGCAGACCCTCGAAGACAGTGTGCTGGCCGTGATCGAGCGCGAAATGAACGGCGCGCCCGGCCTTGCCTATATGGAGGCGGTGAGCCAGGCCAATGGCACGGGCACCCTCACGCTGAGCTTCGAGCCGGGCACGAACCCCGATCTGGCCCAGGTCGAGGTGCAAAACCGCCTGTCGCGTGCTACACCACGTCTGCCGGCGGTGGTCAACCAGCAGGGCGTGCGCGTGGAGAAGTCGCAATCGAACTTCCTGCTGTTCACCATGCTGTCGTCGTCCGATCCCAAGTTCGATGTCAATTCGCTGAGCGACTACGCCGCGCGCAACGTGGTGCCCGAACTGCAGCGCTTGCCCGGCATCGGCCAGGTGCAGCTGTTTGGTGCCGAGCGCGCCATGCGCGTGTGGGTTGATCCGGCCAAGCTGCAGGGCTTCAATCTGTCCGCTGCCGACGTGGCCAGCGCCATCCAGGCGCAGAACGCGCAGGTGTCGGCGGGCAGCCTGGGCGAGTTGCCCAACATGAGCGGCCAGAGCATCTCGGCCACCGTGGTGGTGCCGGGGCAGATCAGCTCGACCAAGGAATTTGGCGACATCGTGCTGCGCGCCAATGCCGACGGCTCCACGGTGCGTCTCAAGGATGTGGCGCGCATCGAGCTGGGCGCCCAGTCGTATGCCACCACCGCCCGCCTGAACGGCAAGCCCGCCACCGGCATGGGGGTGCAGTTGTCGCCCTCGGGCAATGCGCTGGCCGCTGCCACAGCCGTCAAGACCCGCATGGCCGAGCTGGAAAAATACTTTCCGCCTGGCGTGAGCTGGACCATTCCCTACGACAGCTCCAACTTCGTCAAGATTTCCATCAAGCAGGTGGCCGTGACCCTGCTCGAAGCCATCGTGCTGGTGTTTCTGGTGATGTATCTGTTCTTGCAGAACTTCCGCTACACCATCATCCCGACCATCGTGGTGCCGGTGGCGCTGCTGGGCACCTTTGGTGCGCTGCTGGCCATGGGCTTTTCGATCAACGTGCTGACCATGTTCGGCATGGTGCTGGTGATCGGCATCGTGGTGGACGACGCCATCGTGGTGGTGGAAAACGTCGAGCGCATCATGAACGAGGAAGGCCTGCCCCCGCTGGAGGCCACGCGCAAGGCCATGGGCCAGATCTCGGGCGCCGTCATCGGTATGACCGTGGTGCTGATCTCGGTGTTCTTGCCGCTGGCGTTCTTTGCCGGCTCGGTGGGCAACATCTACCGCCAGTTCTCGGCGGTGATGGCGGTGTCGATTGCGTTCTCGGCGTTCATGGCGCTGTCGCTCACGCCCGCGATGTGCGCCACCTTGCTCAAGCCGGTTGAGGCCGGGCATGGCCATTCCAAGAAGGGGTTTTTTGGCGGTTTCAACCGCGGCTTTGCCCGCACCGCCAAGGGCTATGAAGGCTGGGTGGCCAAGCTGCTGCGCCGCGGCGGCCGCATGATGGTCATCTATGTCGCGCTGATTGCCGCGGTGGGCGTGCTGTACATGCGCCTGCCGACCTCGTTCCTGCCCAACGAAGACCAGGGCAACCTGCTGGTCAACATCCAGCTGCCGCCCGGCGCAACGCTGGAACGCACCCAGGCCGTGGTCGAAAAGGTCGAGGGCTTCATGCTGCAGCAACCCGAAGTCAGCAACATGGTCGCCGTGATGGGCTTCAGCTTCTCCGGCCAGGGCCAGAACGCCGGCCTGGCGTTTGTGACCCTCAAGGACTGGTCCGAGCGCGCGGGCGCCGAGCACACGGCAGAGGCCATTGCCGGCCGGGCCATGGGCGCGCTGTCGGGCGTGCGCGATGCGTTCATCTTTGCGCTGAGCCCGCCAGCCATTCCCGAGCTGGGGGTGAGCTCGGGCTTCACCTTCCGCCTGCAAGACCGTGGTGGCAACGGCCATGACGCGCTGGTGGCTGCCCGCAACCAGATGCTGGGCATGGCCTCCAAGAGCAAGGTGCTCGCGGGCGTGCGCCCCGACGGCCTGGAAGACGCGCCGCAACTGCAGGTCGACATCGACCGCGACAAGGCCAGCGCGCAGGGCGTGAGCTTTTCCGCCATCAACAACGCCATCTCCACTGCGCTGGGTTCGGCCTACATCAACGACTTCCCGAACGCCGGGCGTCTGCAGCGTGTGGTGGTGCAGGCCGAGGCCCAGGCCCGCATGCAGCCCGAGGACATCCTCAAGCTCACGGCGCTGAACAGCCAGGGCAAGGCAGTGCCGCTGTCGTCGTTTGCCACCACGCGCTGGATCAGCGGTGCCATGCAGACCGTGCGTTACAACGGCTACCCCGCCATGCGCATTGCCGGTGGCGCGGCGCCCGGCTTCAGCACGGGCGACGCCATGGCCGAGATGGAGCGCATGGCCTCGCAGCTGCCCGCGGGCTTTGGCTTTGAATGGACGGGTCAGTCGCGCGAAGAAAAGCTCGCCGGCTCGCAGGCCATGGTGCTGTATGGTTTTGCCATCCTGGCAGTGTTTTTGTGTTTGGCAGCGCTGTATGAAAGCTGGTCGATTCCGCTGTCGGTCATTCTGGTGGTGCCTCTGGGGGTGCTGGGCGTGCTGCTGGGTATCACCCTGCGCGGCATGACGAATGACGTGTACTTTCAGGTGGGGCTGATCACCATCATCGGCTTGTCGGCCAAAAACGCCATTCTGATCATCGAGTTCGCCAAAGACCTGCAGGCGCAGGGCAAGGGCGTCATCGAATCGGCGCTGGCTGCGGCCCACCTGCGCTTCCGTCCGATCGTCATGACCTCGCTGGCCTTCATTTTGGGGGTGGTGCCACTGGCCATTGCCTCGGGCGCCAGTTCGGCCAGCCAGCGTGCCATTGGCACCGGCGTGATCTCGGGCATGGTGGTGGGCACCTTCCTGGCCGTGTTTTTCGTGCCGATCTTCTTCGTGGTGGTGCGCAGCCTGTTCAAGGGCAGCGCGCGCCAGCGGCAATTTGATGCCCAGCACTCGCACCAGGCGGACACAGGAAACACCCATGCTTGATATTTTTACGCCCCGCCGGGCTGCCGGCTCTAGCGCGGCCCGCCTGCCCGCTGCCACGGCACTTGCCGCTGTGGCGCTGCTGGCCGGTTGCTCCATGATCCCCACCTATGAGCGCCCGCAGGCCCCTGTGGCGGCGCAGTGGCCCGCTGTGGGCGCTGCCCCAGGCACCACCGCCACCACAGCAGCGGCCGATCTGCCCTGGCAGGACTTTGTGGGCGATCCGCGCCTGCGCGAGCTGGTGGAGATGGCGCTGCAAAACAACCGTGACCTGCGCGTGGCGGTGCTCTCCATCGAGCAGTCCCGGGCGCAGTACCAGATTCGCCGTGCCGACCAGGTGCCCACCATCAACGCCGCCGCCACGGGCAACCGCCAGCCGGCGGCTGACGGTAGCGGCGGGATCAGCAGCGCCTACACCGCTGGTCTGGCCATGGCGTCCTGGGAGATCGACTTTTTTGGCCGTGTGGCCAGCCTGAAGGAAGCGGCCCTGGCGCAATTTCTGGCCACGCAGGAGGCGCGCAGCGCGGTGCAGACCAGTCTGATTGCATCGGTGGTCAGCACCTGGCTGAGCCTGCAGACCAACGAAGAACTGCTGAGCCTGACGCAGCGCACCATGGTCACCCGGGACGACTCGCTGCGGCTCAATCGTCTGCGCTTTGACCAGGGCGTGACCTCTGCCCTGGACCTGCGCCAGGCCGAATCCCTGACGGCGGCTGCGCGGTCCACCCTGGCCCAGCAGCAACGCCTGCGCGCGCTCGATGTGAACGCGCTCACGCTGCTGGTGGGGCAACCCGTGCCCGAGCGGTTGCTGCCCAATGTGCAGGCCGATGGCGGCGCAGTGGCGCTGCGTGATGTGCCCGAAGGCATGCCATCCGACCTGCTGGAGCGCCGCCCGGACATCCGCCAGGCCGAGCAGCAGCTGATTGCGGCCAACGCCAACATCGGTGCGGCGCGGGCAGCGTTTTTTCCGCGCATTGCCCTGACGGCCAGCGCTGGCACCGCCAGCAATGCGTTGTCGGGCCTGTTCAAGAGCGGTTCGTGGGGCTGGACGCTGGCGCCCCAGGCCGTGCTGCCCATTTTTGATGCCGGGCGCAACCAGGCCGGGCTCGACTCGGCCCGTGCCGGGCGCGAGATTGCGGTGGCCCAGTACGACAAGGCCATTCAAAGCGCGTTCCGCGAAGTGGCCGATGCCCTGGCCGGCCGCGCCACGCTGGGCGAGCAGGTGCTGGCCCAGCAGGCACAAGCCACCGCCGAGGCCGACCGCTTCCGCCTGGCCGACCTGCGTTACCGCAACGGCGTGGCCAGCTACCTGGATGTGCTCGATGCCCAGCGCGCCCTGTTTGCCACACAGCAGGCGTTGGCCCAGTCGCAGCTGGCGCAGCGGCAAAACCAGGTGGCGCTGTACAAGGCGCTGGGTGGCGGCTGGCGCGATACAGCGGCCACCATCGCACCCGCTGCCCCGCAAAACTGACGGCGGCTTGCCGGGGGGCGTGACCCCGGCTGCTGACCGTTAGCCAGCGGCGTTTTTGCCCCGGTTGGGTTAAAGAGGGGCCTGCGCCGTGCCGGCAGCGCCCGCTTTTTACAGCGCGGGGCCGCGGCGACAATGGTTGCCATGCAAGCACCTTCTGACGTTTCGGGCGCGGCCCTGCCGGATTACCGCACCCAGCCGCGCGCATTTTTGCAAGCGCTTTTCCATACCGCCGTGCGCAGCGCCCAGCCGCTGCAAGGCATGCGGGCCTGGCTGCCCGAGCCGCCGCGTGGGAGCACGCTGGTGCTGGGCGCCGGCAAGGCGGGCGGCTCCATGGCGCAGGCGCTGGAGGCCCTGTGGCCTCCCGAAGCGCCGCTGTCGGGCCTGGTGGTCACGCGCTATGGCCATGTGCCGCCCCGGCCAGACGGACTGGTGCAGCGCATTGAAGTGGTCGAGGCCGCGCACCCCGTGCCCGACGCGGCGGGCATGGCGGCGGCTGAGCGCATGCTGGCACTCACGGCGGGGCTGACGGCCGACGACCTGGTGCTGTGCCTGGTGTCGGGCGGCGGCTCGTCGTTGCTCACCTTGCCCGCAGACGGCCTGGCGCTGGCAGACAAGCAGCGCATCAACCGCGCCCTGCTCGAAAGCGGGGCCAGCATTGGCGAGATGAATTGCGTGCGCAAGCACCTCTCGCGCATCAAGGGCGGGCGCCTGGCCGCGGCCTGCGCACCTGCGCGTGTGGTCACGCTTGCCATCAGTGATGTGCCGGGCGATGACCCGTCGGTCATCGCCAGCGGCCCCACGGTGCCCGATGCCACCACCTGCGCCGATGCGCTGGAAATTCTGGCGCGCTACCGCATCGACGTGCCGCCGCCCGTGCGCCAGGCCCTGCAAAGCGGTGCGCTGGAGACGCCCAAGCCGGCAGATGGCGCCTTTGCCGGGCATTCAGTGCACCTGGTGGCCACACCCTGGCAGGCACTGGAGGCGGCAGCGGCCATGGCGCGCGGGGCGGGGCTGGCGGCCTACATCCTGTCCGACGAGATGGAAGGCGAATCCCGCGAGGTGGGGCGTGTGCACGCGGCACTGGCGCGCGGCGTGGCGTTGCGCGGCCAGCCGTTTGAGCGACCCTGCGTGATTTTGAGCGGCGGCGAAACCACCGTGACGGTGCGCCCGCGCCGTGAGGGCGCGGCCCCTGGCCGGGGCGGGCGCGCCGGCGAGTTCTGCCTGGGGCTGGCGCAGGCGCTGCAGGGCATGGACTGCGTGTGGGCGCTGGCGGCCGACACCGATGGCATTGATGGCATCGAAGACAACGCGGGTGCGCTGGTCACGCCCGACACGCTGGCCCGTGCCGCAGCGGCGCAGCGGGCAGTGGCCGATCACCTGGACCGCCACGACGCCTATGGCTACTTCGAGGCGCTCGGTGATCTGGTCATCACCGGGCCCACGCATACCAACGTGAATGACTTCAGGGTGCTCCTTGTTTTATAGCTGCTAGCGCTTGCTGAATAAGCGCTTGAGGCACTTTTGACTCAAATTTGATGGGGTGGTGGCCGCCAGCGCCGTGGCATGAAAAAAGGCACGGCAGATCGCTCTGCCGTGCCTTGCAAGCGCCCTAGGGCGCGGCGATCAGAAGCGGTGGCGGATGCCCACGCCGAAGCTGTTGCCGTTGGTCTGGCTGGTGATCTTGTCGTTCATGTACATGGCGTACACGTCGGTGCGCTTGGACAGGTTGTAGTCGTAGCCCAGCGTGAAGGTCTTGCGGCTCACGTCGGGGGTGGACCACTCGGTTTTCACCCACTCGGCGAGCAGCTTGCCATTGCCCAGGGGGGCAGAGGCGCCCACCTGGTAGGTCTTGCCCTTGGTGGAGGCGGTGTCGTCGATCTTCTTTTCGCCATAGCTCAGGTAGGGCTTGACCATGCCGAAGTCGTAGGCGCCCAGCAGCATCCAGTATTTCTGGTTGTTGGCCAGCAGCGTGTTCACCGGGTTGTTGATGTCGGCGTTTTCATAGAAGCCGGTCAGGGTCAGCGGGCCGCCAAAATAGAAGAAGTTGACGCCCACGTTGTTCTTGCCGCTCTTGCCCGCCTGTTCGCCAAACTGGTATTGCAGGTTGGCCTTGAAGCCGCCGATGTCTGGCGTGGAGTACACGATCTGGTTGCTCCAGCCCGTGTCGGCGGGGGTCATGGAGCGCCAGCCGGTGCCGTTGAACAGCGGCACATCCTTGTGCAGGATCAGCGGGGAGAACGTGAACGAGTCACCCAGCGGGTTGCCCACCACCGAAGGCAGGAAGTTGGGCGCCATCCAGCGGCCCAGCAGCACCGAACCAAAACCGCCCGACAGGCTGACGTTGGCATCGCGCGAGAAGAACGTGTCGCCGGTAAAGCGCCCTTGCGTGCCGGTGTCCACCTTGATGAACGAGGTCAGGTTGAAGTGGGCCTTCAGGCCGCCGCCCAGGTCTTCGGTGCCCTTCATGCCAAACCACGAGGTGGTCAGGCCACCGCTATCGACCACCGACTTGCTGGAGGCGTCGCCAGCCATCTTCATGGAGCCGGCAAACACGTCCACCAGACCGGTGAGCTGGACGGAGCTTTGGGCGTGGGCCCCGGCGGCACACAGCAGTGCGGCGCCCAAGGCAATCAGGTTTTTTTTCATAGAAACTCCTGCAGGGGGTTGTAAGTGCCGGTTATCCCGGCCAGAAAGGGCATGACACCGTCATGACAGTGCGTTGCGCCCTGCATGATCGTGTCACCAACAATCTGTTGCAAGTTCTATGCCGCATGAGTGCTTCAACTGTTGTTTTTCGTGTTCTCCGTGTTTTTGATCCGGCGCATACGGCAGGTGTGCGCCCTGGCAGGGTCAAACTCACATTTGATCTTCCTCAAAACGCGCAGCACTATCGCGCGGCAAAGTGGGCTACATGTTGCCATCCACATTCTTCTCCCTTCCTGCCCAGATCGAAGTGCTCGCCGCCGGCGAAGTGCTTCGCAGGCGCAACCAGACGCTGACTTCGGTGCTGCACCTTGAAAGCGGGCGGGTACTGCGCGGCGTTTATGAGGACGGGCGCATGCGCCACCAGCTGGGCGTGGTGGAAGGGCCTTTCTGGCTGGATGCGGCTTCCGCGATGCTGGAGAAGCCTTTTCCCGTGGACATGGTGGCAGAGACACGCGTGCAGGTGCGTCGCCTGCCGATCGAGGAGTTCCGGCGCGGATGCGCGTCGCTGCCGCCCGTGGCCCAGGGGCTGCTGCGGGACATGGCCACCGGGTATCGGGCGCAGTCCGAACTGGCGGTGAGCCGGCTGGCGCAGGATGCCGAGGCGCGATGCGCCCAGTGGCTGCTCAACCATGCCCAGCCCGACCACAGCGGTGCCATGAGCGTGACGCTGCACCAGCGCAAGCGCCTGATTGCCGCGCAGCTGGGCATCGCCCCTGAAACGTTTTCGCGCGTGCTGCGCCACCTGCGCGAGCATGGGCTGATTGCAGGCACCGGCAACGTGCTCAATCTTCCGCAGCCGCATGCGCTGCAGTCCGTGGCGGGTTGCTGACCCCATTGCCCAGTCTGTTGGCTCAGGGTTTTTCCTTGGGCTGAAACGAGGGTTCCACCCATGCGCCCAGGGTGGGGTGCTGCGTATATTTGCCTGAGAACTCTCTGGCAACGCCTGTACCCATGTCCCACCTTTTTTCCCCTCCTGCCTTGGGCCTGCCGCGTGCGGGGCGCCCATGATGCCTTTGGCGCGCGCGCAGGTTGCCGCCGATTCGCCGGGCTGGCAGTGGCCCGGCTCGCTGGTGCTGCGCCTCGTGCTGGTGGCCATGCTGGCCGTGGCCCTGTCCGGGGTGCTGTCGGCGTGGCTGGCTTCGCGTGCCTCGGAGCGCGAGGCCGTCCGCCGCCTGGTGGGCCAGCAGACCGAAGAGGTCGAGGTGATGGCGCGGCTGCTGGCCAGCAAGATCGAGCAAAGCCAGAAGGTGCTGCGCACCGTGGCCGAGGGCATCACACCGGACATGCTCAACTCGCCGTCGTCCCTGGAGTGGCTGTTGCAGCAGGGTCTGCCGGCTGTGCAGTTTTTCGATTCCATGCAGGTGGCCCGCCACGACGGGGCGTTGCGTGTCAATCTGCACTCTGGCCGCCTGGAAGACGCAGCCAACCTCGACCCTTCAGAGCGCGATGCCCTGCGGCGCACGCTGACGGGGGGCAAACCCCTGGTGTCCGAGCTGGTGGCGGGCCGTACCGCCGAGGCGCGGGTCATGTTCACCATGCCGCTGCGCCGCGAGGATGGCTCGGTCATGGGGGTGGTGGCCGGGGCGCTCAAGCTGCAGTCGCAAGGGCTGCTGCCGCCGTCCATGACGCTGTCGGCGCGCGACGACTCGCGGCTGATTGTTTTTACCCGCGATGGCACCATCCTCTCGCACCCCGATCCTTTGCGCATTCTGGGAAACGTGCGCGATGAAACGGGGCTGGGCCCGGTGTACACCGGGTGGCTGCAGCAGGCGCAGCCGGTGGCCGGGCGCGGCACCACCGAGGTGCTGCCGGCGCACATCGTGAGCATGGCCGGAATGCCGCTGCCGCAGTGGTTCGTGGCCCGTGTGAGCGATGCCCGCGCCATGCTGGCGCCCCTGGAAGGTGCGCAGCGCAAGGCGTGGTGGCTCGCTGCTGCCCTGATCGGTGCCAGCATGGCCCTGCTGGCGGGGCTCATGGTGTGGATGGCGCAGCCACTGGCCCAGCTGTGCCACAGCGCGTTGCAGCTAGCGCGCGGGCAGCGCGGCGACGGCATCGTGTGGCCCCGCGCCTCGGGTGAGGTGGGGGCGCTGGTGCAGGTGTTTGAAGGCCAGGTGCAGCACAGCGCGCAGCAGCGCCAGCAGCGGGACCAGCTGGAAGGGCAGTTTCAGGCCATCCTGGACAACGCCTCGGTGGGTATCGTGATCACCCGGCAGGGCATTCTGGAAGTGGTGGGGCGGCAGGCCTGCCAGATGCTCGGCTACACCACCGAAGAGTTGCAGGGCCGCCCAGCGCGCACCCTCTATGCGTCGGATGAGGACTATGTGCGGCTGGGCGAGCGCGTGCAGGCCCAGTTTGTGGCCCACGGGGCGTTTGACGGGGACGTGTGTTTTATGCGCAAGGACGGCAGCCCCGTCTGGGCGCGGGTGCAGGGGCGGGGCGTGCGGGCGCACGACATGGCGGGTGGCACCGTCTGGATTCTGGAAGACCTGACGGCCGCGCGCGAGGCGCAGCAGCAGCAGGACTGGGCCGCCATTCATGACCCCTTGACCCAGCTGTGCAACCGGGAAGCGTTTGTCCAGCGCATGGGGGTGCTGCTGGCTGAGCGGTCGGCGCGGGCGCGCACACCCGGCGTTGAAGCCGTGGATGCCGCCGAGGGCGAGGGTGATGGTGTGATGCTGTTCCTCGATCTGGACCATTTCACCGTGGTCAACGACCTGGCTGGCCACGATGCGGGGGACGACGTGCTGCGCCATGTGGCGCGCCTGCTGGAGTCGCATGTGCGCCAGATCGGCTGGGCAGCCCGTCTGGGCGGCGACGAGTTTGCCGTGGTGCTGCCCGGCTGCTCGCTGGCCCGCGGGCAGGCGCTGGCCGAGCAGCTGCGCGCCGCAGTGCAGGCGTGGGAGCCTTCGTACCAGGGGCGCAGCTTCACGCTGGGGGTGAGCATTGGCTTGGTCGTGCTGGATGCCAGCTTGCAGGATGTGCCTTCGGTGCTGTATGCGGCCGATATGGCGTGCTACGACGCCAAGCGGGCGGGGCGCAACCGGGTGGAAACGCGCCATGCCGACCAGGCTGCGGCCTCGGGGCGGATGGCGTTGGGGCCGGTGTAGGGCGGTGGTTTTTCTGCCTTCTTGCTGGGGGGGCTTTTGGTGTTTTTTGGCTCTGGCGCTTATGTGGCAAGCGCTGGTAGCTATTGCTTTTGTAGTTGATGGTGTGCTTTTGCGGAGGGCGGGAGCCGGGTCTCGGCCAGGACCGG
>ERZ1023696.97-NODE-97-length-18571-cov-5.853123_pt1 | contig 18571 bp, 17 predicted proteins | sample MGYA00520859_ERZ1023696 | MGnify/ENA primary metagenome ERZ1023696 (study PRJEB33180, sample SAMEA4046002) | wastewater metagenome | place: Denmark | collected 2016-03-13 | study: EMG produced TPA metagenomics assembly of the PRJEB13832 data set (Local surveillance...
GGTCAGCGCGGCGCCAAGTGCGGCCGCGGCCGAGGTGGCCAGCAAGGGTTGGGCGGGTTTGAGCATGGTGTTGTTCTCCTGTTCGCGCGGCGCCCGTTGGCGCCGCTGGAGTTCCATTCAAACCCGGGCCGGCTTTGATCTCTTCGGGCCGTGTTCCTGCACTCTTGCAGGAATCGTCCGTCATGGTTTGCCGGGCACCGCCTCACCTGCTGGCCTGGCGTATTGGCCGGATCAGCCCTGGCGAAGGCCGTGGACGAACGCTTGCATCCAGCCTTTATGAACCCAAGTGTCCGTGCTGCCGCCCGCGTCTGTCAGGCGGTGTAGTCGCCGCTGGCCTCGGGTTGGAACTCGATGGCGCGCACCACGAGTTCAGCCGTTTTGCCGTCGATGCCGCGCCAGCGCGCCACTTCACCCACGCGCAGGCCCAGCAGGCTGGTGCCGAGCGGCGACAGCACCGAAATCATGCCTTGCGCGGCATCGGCTTCGGGCGGGTAGCACAGGGTGATGCTGCGCTCGGCGCCCGTGGCCGGGTCGGCGACGCGCAGTTTGGACAGCATGGTGACCACGTCGGGCGCGATCTCCTGCGGGCGCACCTGCTCGGCGGCGTCGATGAGTTCGGCCAGGTCGCGGGCGTGCTCGGGCGCGCCGCCGGCGGCCGTCTGGCGGCGCAGCAGGTTGAAGATGCGCACGTGGTCCAGGTCGGTGATGGTGCGGTGCAGGTCGGTGGCGGTGGACATGGCGGTATTCCTTGAAAACGTCAGTCAATCAGGTGGGGTTGGCCCGCCGGCGCGCAAGCCAGGGCGAATCAACGGAAAAGGAAAGGTGAGGCGCGCCGTGGCGCTGGTCGGGTGGGCCCGACGACCCGGTGGGGTGCTCTGGGCGAGAGCGGCGGGGGTCGTCGGGCTCAGCGGAGTGCGGCGGCGAGGCGCGCACGACGGATCGGGGCGATCCGCGCCGACGATGGCGCAAACCCCCGCGCGCGCGGTACACGCGCGTGCGACCGCTCGTCGGCCACGGGGGCCAACGCGCCGTGCTCCAGGGCACGGCAGGCGAAGTCGCTAAGGGTTTGCATGGGCGCATGATACCGGTTGAACGCCCAAAAGGCGGCCGGCGCGCGATTACCATAGCCAGATTGCGGCCACGTTGGGCCGCGGGCGGTGCGTGCTGCACCGCAAGCGCTTTTTTCAGTTCATGTCCTTGCCCCACGAGTCCGCGCCGAACGCGGCCGCGCCTGTGCCGAAAGAGGACAGCGCACCCACGCGCGTGCCGCTGGCCATCGAAGACTGGCTCACGGTGATCGTGATGGCGGCGCTGGCCCTCATCACCTTCGCCAACGTGCTGGTGCGCTACTTCACCAATTCCTCGTTTGCCTGGACCGAAGAGATTTCGGTCTTTCTGATGATCGTGCTGGCGCTGGTGGCCGGCTCTGCCGCCGTGGCACGCGACCAGCACATCCGCATCGAGTACTTTGCCGAAGGCGGCTCTGATGCCCGCCGCAAGCTGCTGGCGCAATGTGGCGCGCTGCTGGTGGCCCTGCTGTTCGCCTTGATTGCCGTGCTCAGCGTGCGCATGGTGTGGGACGACTACCGCTTTGGCGAAACCTCGCCCGGCATCGGCCTGCCGCAGTGGTGGTATTCGATCTGGCTGCCCGTGATTTCAGCGCTGATCGCCGCGCGCGCCATCGGCCTGTTCGTCCGGCGCAGCCGCCAGGCACCGCCCGCAGACCACCACGGAGACTTCCAGGCATGATCGCCACCCTGCTGTTCGTGGCCTTTTTGGCCATGATGTTGATGGGCGTGCCCATCGGCGCCGCGCTCGGCCTGGCCGGTGCCGCCGCCATTGCGCTGGCCAATGCCGACAGCCAGTGGTTCGGTCTGCTGGCCGTGCCGCAAAACTTTTATGCCGGGCTGGGCAAATACCCGCTGCTGGCGATTCCGATGTTTGTGCTGGTGGGCTCCATCTTCGACCGCTCGGGCGTCGCGCTGCGCCTCGTCAACTTCGCCGTGGCCATGGTCGGGCGCGGCCCCGGCATGCTGCCGCTGGTGGCCATTGCCGTGGCCATGTTCCTGGGCGGCATCTCGGGCTCGGGCCCGGCCAACGCCGCCGCCGTGGGCGGGGTGATGATTGCGGCCATGTCGCGCGCGGGCTACCCACCCTCGTTCTCGGCCAGCGTGGTGGGCGCAGCAGCGGCTACCGACATCCTGATTCCGCCCTCCGTGGCGTTCATCATCTACTCGGTGCTGGTGCCCGGCGCCTCGGTGCCCGCGCTGTTCGCAGCCGGCATGGTGCCTGGCGTGCTGGCCGGCATTGCGCTGATCGTGCCCGCCGTGTGGATGGCGCGCAAGCACAAGATGGGCGCGCTCGAAGCCACCATGCCCCGCCCGCCGTTCTGGAAGAGCCTGCGCGAAGCCACCTGGGGCCTGGCTGCACCGGTGCTGATTCTGGGCGGCATGCGCGCTGGCTGGTTCACACCGACGGAAGCCGCCGTGGTGGCCGTGTTCTACGGCCTGTTCGTGGGCATGGTGATCCACCGCACGATCAAGGTGCGCGACCTGTTCCCCATCCTGCGTGAATCGGGCGAGCTGTCGGCAGTGATCCTGCTCGTGGTGTCGCTGGCCGGCATTTTTGCCTATTCACTGTCCACCCTGGGCGTGATCGACCCCGTGGCCAACGCCATCGTGAACTCGGGCCTGGGCGAATACGGCGTGCTGGCGCTGCTCATCGTGCTGCTCATCACCGTGGGCATGTTCCTCGACGGCATCTCGATCTTCCTGATCTTTGTGCCGCTGCTCTTGCCCATCATGCAGCACTACCACTGGGACCCTGTCTGGTTCGGCGTGATCCTCACGCTCAAGGTCGCGCTGGGCCAGTTCACCCCGCCCCTGGCCGTGAACCTGATGGTGTCGTGCCGCATCGCCGGCGTGCGCATGGAGTCCACCGTGCGCTGGGTCGGCTGGATGCTGCTGGCCATGTTCCTCGTCATGGTGCTGGTGATTGCCTTCCCGCCACTGGCCCTGTGGCTGCCCGCGCGCCTGGGCTACTGATTTCGCTGTGCAACCGTTGTCTACATTGAACTGAAGGAGACTGAAAAAATGAAACTGCGTACATTCCTCACCTCGGCCGTGGCCGCTGCAGCCGCCCTGGCTTTCACCGCACCCGCCGCCCTGGCGCAAACCGCGTACAAGAGCGAATACCGCATGTCGCTGGTGCTGGGCACCGCCTTCCCCTGGGGCAAGGGCGGCGAGCTGTGGGCCAACAAGGTGCGCGAGCGCACCAATGGCCGCATCAACATCAAGCTGTACCCCGGCGTGTCGCTGATCCAGGGCGACCAGACGCGTGAGTTCTCGGCGCTGCGCCAGGGCGTGATCGACATGGCCGTGGGCTCCACCATCAACTGGTCGCCCCAGGTCAAGCAGCTCAACCTGTTCTCGCTGCCCTTTTTGATGCCCGACTACGCCGCTGCCGACGCACTGACGCAGGGTGAAGTAGGCAAGAGCCTGTTCCAGACGCTGGACAAGGCTGGCGTGGTGCCGCTGGCATGGGGCGAAAACGGCTACCGCGAAATCTCCAACTCCAAAAAGGCGATCAAGTCCCCGGATGACCTCAAGGGCATGAAAATCCGCGTGGTGGGCTCGCCGCTGTTCCTGGACACCTTCACCGCCCTGGGCGCCAACCCCACGCAGATGAGCTGGGCCGACGCCCAGCCCGCCATGGCCAGCAGCGCCGTGGATGGGCAGGAAAACCCCCTGTCGGTCTACATGGCCGCCAAGCTTTACACCGTGGCGCAAAAGCACCTGACGCTGTGGGGCTACATGAATGATCCGCTGATCTTTGTGGTCAACAAGGACATCTGGAACAGCTGGACCCCCGCCGACCGCGAGATCGTCAAGCAGGCCGCCATTGACGCAGGCAAAGAGCAAGTCGTCATTGCGCGCAAAGGCGTGATCGAGGCCGACAAGCCGCTGCTGAAAGAAATTGCCAGCCACGGCGTGACCGTGACGCAATTGAGCCCCGCCGAGCGCGAAGCCTTCGTGAAGGCCACGCGCCCCGTGGTCGAGAAGTGGAAGGGTCAGATCGGTGCCGACCTGGTGAACATGGCCGAGAAGGCGATTGCGGCGCGCAAGAAGTAACGCTATAAAATCAAGAGCTGTCAGCGCTTATCCATCAAGCGCTGGCAGCTCTTTTTGCTTTCAACCCTGGATAGGTGACGCCCTTGCCGTCAGGCGAGAGCGCCACCTGTTGGCGTGCCTCCAGCAAGGCGCAGACCTGCCGGGCCATAGACTGCGGGTCGCCCGCCTTGGCCGCGTGCGTTTCGATGAACTTGAGCAGACCCGTGACGCGCGTGGGTTTGTTCTTGGGCATCTTCTGCAAGCTGGCGAGTACCGCTTGCGCCACCTTGGCCGCCGTGGGCTTGGGGGCGGCAACCTTGGACACTGCAGGATCAGCCGCCTTCTTGGCAGGCGCTGGCGCGCGTTCAGGCGATGGATAACTCACCACGTCCTTCTTCACAGTGACCCGCTTGAGCGCCTGCAACTGCGCTAGCGCATGAGCGACTCGCAGCGATTGCACGCTGGTCTCACCCAGGTGGTTCTGCAACAGGGCCACAAGCATGTCCTTGCGCGCCGGACGCTCGGACACCGCCAAACCATCCAGAAGTTTCAGCAGTTGCTGCATATCTTGGCGCGTGGCTTTGGTGCTGGCCGGTGCTGCTTTGGTGGGGGTTTTCTTTTTCTCGCGCTTCACCTGTGCTACCGGCGCTGGTGGTGGCACGACCGGCGCAGCTGGGGGCGGTGCGGGCGGCTGCTTCGCCGCGGCCTTGTGGTGGGTGCAGCGGCGGGCATCAAACCCCAGCTCGCGCGCATGCTCCAGCATCGGGTCGTAGCCCTGGTCGTTTGCGATGACGACGAAACGGGCATTGGGCTGGCGTGCCGCGATGTAGCCCACGTAATAGCTGAGCTGAAAATCCAGTGCATTCCTGCCAGTACCAGAGCGAGGCACCTGGGTGACGCGCTCGCCAAAGGCCTGCCGGTGGCCGGTGTCGTCCACTTTCTGGTGAGGTCCATGAAACAGCCACACATCGCTGCCCTCGGGCACAAGCGCCTGAAGCGCATGTCCGGTCGGCTGCACATTTTCCCAATCGACCAGCAGATGCACCTTGGACGCTGCGGGCGCAGACTCGGGCGTGGGCGCAGGCGCGGCGGGCGGCGGTTCGGGGTGCTTGGCCGGGTACTTCTGGGCGTTCTTGCGCAGCTTGCGCTCCACCGCCTGTTCTACGTCCACATCGGTGTGGTCGGCCAGTTGCAGCAGGTACAGCAGCACGTCGGCAATCTCATCGGCCACGCGCTCCTTGTCGGGCGCGTTGCGCGTGAAGCCGCGCGATTCGGTGAGGGTCTGCCACTGGAACAGCTCCAGCAGCTCCGCCGCCTCCACCATGAGCGCCATCGCCAGGTTCTTGGGCGCGTGGTAGGGTTGCCAATCGCGCGCAGCGGCGAATTCGCGCAGCCGGGTTTGCAGTGCCTTGATGTCCATGTGCCGCCCTCCGATACTCTTTTTTTATAGCTGCTTGCGCTTACTCCATAAGCGTTAGAGGCCTATTTAGCTCAAAACCGAATTAGATCGGCGACACCATGGGCTGCCCTGCGAAGTGGCGCGTGGCGTTCGCGATGAAGCGGTCCACCGAGTTCTGCACCGCCTCGGGCGACCAGCCTGCAACATGCGGCGTGAGCACCACGTTGGACAGACCGATGAGTTCGGCGGGCGGTGCGGGCTCGCTCTCGTACACGTCGAGGCCTGCACCGGCGATGGCGTGGGTGCGCAGCGCCCGGGCTAGCGCGGCGGTGTCCACCACGCTGCCACGCGCGATATTGACCAGCCAGCCGCGTTCGCCCAGCGCCTGCAAAATGTCTGCATCGACCAGGTGGCGCGTGCCCGGCCCGCCGGGGGTGGCGATGACGAGCACATCGCACCACGCGGCCAGGGCCTGCAGGCTGTCGAAGTAGCGATAGGGCAGGTCGCCCTTGGGGCTGCGGTTGCAGTAGCCCACCTCCATCTCAAAGCCCAGGGCGCGCTGCGCGATCTTGCGGCCGATGGTGCCCAGGCCCAGGATGCCCAGGCGCTTGTGCGAGACGTTGGGCGGCAGCGGCAGCGCGGTGCGCCACACACCTTCGCGGGTGCGCGCATCGAGCTGCACGATGCCGCGCACGGTGGCAATGAGTAGCCCGAAAGCGTGGTCGGCCACGCAGTCATCGTTGGTACCCGCGCCGTTGGCCAGGGCGATGCCACATCCCCGGGCGTGAGCCAGGTCGATGTTCTCGTAGCCCGCACCCAGTGCGCAAACCAGTTGCAGCTGCGGCAGCGCATCCATCTGCGCGGCCGACAGGCCGATGGAGCCGATGGTGAGCACGGCCTGCACACGGGCGCCGTGGCGGGCGATGGCTTCAAAAGCCTGGGCAGGTTCGGGCGCGTAGAGGAGCTCGAAGGACTGTGCGATCTGCGCGCGGTGCCCGTCGGTGAGCACGGTGATGGCCAAAAGGACAGGTTTCATAGGAGGGTTTTTATAAGAATCACGCCGACGGATCGCTTTGCTGCAAGGCCCACATGCTGGCATAGCGCCCGCCCAGCGCCAGCAACTCGCTGTGCGTGCCGCGCTCGACGATCTGGCCGGCGTCCATCACCAGAATCTGGTGCGCATCGACCACGGTGGACAGGCGGTGGGCGATGAGCAGCGTGGTGCGGTTGCGGGCAGCGCTTTGCAGCTCGGCCTGGATGGCGCGCTCGTTGGCTGAATCGAGTGCCGAGGTGGCCTCGTCAAAAATCAGCACCGGCGGGTTTTTCAGCAGGGTGCGCGCAATGGCCACGCGCTGCTTTTCGCCGCCCGACAGCTTGAGGCCACGCTCGCCCACCATGGTGGCGTAACCCTTGGGCGTGGAGGCAATGAAATCGTGGATGCGCGCTGCGCGGGCCGCGTCCTCCACCTCGGCCTGGGTGGCGCCAGGGCGGCCGTAGGCGATGTTGTAGGCCACGGTGTCGTTGAACAGCACGGTGTCCTGCGGCACGATGCCGACGCACGAGCGCAGGCTGGCCTGCGTCACGCTGCGGATTTCCTGCCCCGCCATGGTGATGCGGCCTTGCTGAATGTCGTAAAAGCGAAACAGCAGCCGCGCCAGCGTGGACTTGCCCGAGCCCGAGGGGCCGACCACCGCCACGGTTTTGCCCGCCGGAATCTCGAAGCTGATGCCCTTGAGGATGGGTCGCGCCGGGTCGTAGGCAAATTGCACGTCTTCAAAGCGCACCGTGGGCTGGGCCAGTCCCACCAGCGGCTGCGCGCCGGGGGCATCGGCCACCTCGCGCTCGCGGTCCATGAGGGTGAACATCTTGTCCAGGTCGGTCAGGCTCTGCTTGATCTCGCGGTAAATCACACCCAGAAAGCTCAGCGGAATGTAGAGCTGGATCATGAAGGCGTTGACCATGACCAGGTCGCCCAGCGTCATGCGGCCATCGACAACGCCCTGCGTGGCGCGCCAGAGCATGGCCACCAGGCCCGTGGCAATGATGAGCTGCTGGCCCGTGTTGAGCAGCGAGAGCGAGCTTTGCGCCTTCAGGCGTGCGGCGCGCAGGCGCTGCAGGCTTTCGTCGTAGCGGCGGGCCTCGAAGCCTTCGTTGTTGAAATACTTGACGGTTTCGTAATTGAGCAGCGAATCCACCGCCTTGCTGTGCGCAGCCGAATCAAACTCGTTGGCCTCGCGACGAAACTTGGTGCGCCACTCGGTCAGCAGCACCGTGAAGGTGATGTAGCAGGCCAGCGCAGCCAGCGTGATCCAGGCAAACCAGGCGTCAAACTTGACCGCCAGCACCGTCAGCACCATGGCCACTTCGATCAGGGTGGCGCCAATGTTGAACAGTGTGAACGAGATCAGCGACTCGATGCCGCGCACGCCGCGCTCGATGTCGCGCGTCATGCCGCCGGTCTGGCGCTCCAGGTGAAAGCGCAGGCTTAAAGCGTGCAGGTGTTCAAAAGTTTGCAGCGCAATCGAGCGCGCCGCGCCCTGCGTGGCCTTGGAAAACACCAGTTCGCGCAGCTCGGTGAACAGCGAGGTGGACAGGCGCAAAAGCCCGTAGGCCAGCAGCAGCCCCGCCGGCACCACCAGCACGGCAACGGGGTCGCCGGGCTTGATCGTCATGGCATCGACCAGGTTTTTGAGCAGCACCGGCACGCCCACGTTGGCAACCTTGGCGCCCACCATGAACACGATGGCCAGCACAACGCGCCACTTGTATTGCCACAAATAGGGCAGAAGGCGGGAAAGCGTGGCCCAGTCAGAGCGCTTTTGCGCGGGATTGGTGGCAGAGGGGGGAGGAGAAGGCTCGCCGTAGTGGCGCATGAAGGACAATTCCGATAGTTGTTTTACCGAGATTGTGCCTATGACCGACTTGCCCGTCCTTGCCGCGCCCGCGTTGCCCTCCAGCCATGAACTTGTTCTGAAGGTCATACCCATGCCTGCCGACAGCAACGCCAACGGCGACATCTTCGGCGGCTGGGTGATGGCGCAGGTCGATCTGGCCGGTTCGGTGCTGCCCGCGCGCTACATCAAGGGCCGCATGGCCACCGTGGCCGTGAACGAGTTCATCTTCAAGCAACCGGTGCGGGTGGGGGACATCCTGTCGTTCTTCGCCGCCGTCACGCGCATTGGCCGCACCTCCATCACGGTGGAAGTGGAGGTGTATGCCGAACGGTTCTCGGACCAGGGCAAATACCTGAAAGTGACCGAAGCGCGCCTGACCTATGTGGCCATCGACGCCGATGGCCGGCCGCGCCCGGTGCCGGTGCATTCCTGAGCGCGTTGCGCCCAGGCCATGGGCGCAGGCTCAGCCCCGATCGGGCGCTTCGCTTCAGGCCAGCGCCACCGCAGGCACCGGCACCTCAACGGACCGCGCTGCGGCCGCCGGGCGGGCACTGGCGCTGGTGCCCACACCCACCGCGATTTCGCCCGACAACTGGCCGCCCTCTTCCACCACCAGCTTGCCATAGCGGATTTTCCCGCTGACCCGGCCGGTGCCAAAGATCACCAGCTTGTCGCGCACGGTGAGCGTGCCATTGAATTCACCACGGATTTCGGCGATGTCGATGTCGGCCGAACCACGAAACGCGCCCTGCTCGGCAATCTGGATGACCCGCGAGTCCATGGTGGCTTCCACCGTGCCTTCCACCACCAGGGTGTCGCAATCGGTGATCTCGACCCCCTTGAGCTTGATGTTGGGGCCCACAGTGAGCTTGCTGCCACTGTTTTCTGCTGGTGCCTTGGCCGCTGCTGCGGTCGCAGTGGCGGCGCTGGTGCTGGCGCTAGTGGGGGCCACACTGTTCACACTGCTGCTGGGGGTGACCGTTGTGTGGCGGGGCTGAAAAGTTTCGGGTTCGCGTTTGCCAAAAAAAGGGTTCTGCACGGCCATCGGATCTCCTTGAAAAGAAGGGATCGTAGGAGCGCAGGGGCATTTCAACCTGCCGTCTCACGCAAGTTCGGTAACCAAATCGTTCGATGGTTGCATGCACTTGCACCACTTGCATGGGCACACCCGCTGCGGCCGGTTCAGGACACGATGTAGGCTGCGGCGCCCGCCGACATGAGCACGCCGTCGGGCCCGAAAAACTCCATGCGCGTGGTGGCCACGCGCGAGCCCAGGCGCAGCACCTCGGCGCGCAGCTCGAAATGGCTGCCAATGCCAGGCCGCAGATAGTCCACGCGCAAGTCGATGGTGCCCAGCCGGGCAAAGCGGTGCAGGCGCTGCTCGGGCGTCTCGTCCATGTGGCGCGCGCCAATGGCAGCCATCACGGCCAGACCGCCCATGGCATCGAGCCCCGCGCTGATCACACCACCATGAATGCGGTTGTAGGCATAGTGCCCCACCAGCTCGGGCTTCATGTCGATGCGGGCCACCACACGCTCGGGCGCCAGGCTCACCACCTTCAGGCCCAGCACATGGTTGAAAACAATCTTTTCCTCAAAGATGGTTTTCACTCCGGCAATGAACTCCGGCTCAAACTCGACGGGCGGTATCACGGTTTTTGTCATGGGGTCCTTGGGGCAGCAGGTGCGCGGGGCTTGGCGCCCTCATGCACAATGCTACCTTATTAATAGCTACAAACCAATGCGCAATAAGCGCTTGACGCTATTTTCATTCACATCAACGCCCACGATCAGGCACCAGTGCACACGGCCTGAGGCAGCCCTCAGACCGCGCGGACTTCAGCAATTGCTGAAGTCGGGCTTGCGTTTCGCCATGAACGCGCCAAAGGCTTCGCGGGCTGCGGGCTCGCGCAGCATGCGGCCAAAGCTGGCGCCTTCTTCTGCCATCACGGCTTGTACCTGCGGGGCCTGGCCCTTTTTCATGAGGCGTTTGGTTTCGATCAGTGCCGACAGCGGCTTGGCGGCCAGCTTGCGCGCCTGCGTCTGGGCCACGCCATTGCATTCGGTGGGCGGCACCACGCGGTTGACCAGGCCCACTTCCAGCGCCGCCTCGGCCATGAAGGGCTCGCCCAGCAGCAGGGCTTCGGCAGCGCGGTGGTAGCCCATCATTTGCGGCACCAGCAGGCTCGATGCGGCTTCGGGGCACAGGCCCAGGTTGACGAAGGGCATGGAGAACGCTGCGTTGTCGCCCGCATAGACCAGATCACAGTGGAACAGCATGGTGGTGCCAATGCCCACCGCCGGGCCGCACACTGCCGCAATCACCGGCTTGGGAAAAGCCGCCAGGCCGCGCAAGAAGCGGAACACCGGCGAATCCTGGGTAGCGGGCGGCTGCTGCAGAAAGTCGCCAATGTCGTTGCCGGCGCTGAAAACCGCCACATCGCCCTGGAACACCACCGCGCGCACGCTGGCGTCGGCTTCGGCGGCGGCCAGCGCATCGGCCATGGCGGCATACATGCGGGTCGTGATGGAGTTTTTCTTGTCCACGCGGTTGAAGGTGATGGTGGTCACGCCCGCTTCGGTGTGCACGAGGATGTCTTGGGTGGCTTCGGTCATGGTGGTCATTTTGTGAGGTCTGAGGGGGACGTGATGACAGGCAGGGCCTTGTTGCGGCAAGGTGGCCCGCCCTTCATTCCTTGTAATAAACGATCTGGTGGCTGGTGGCCAGCATGGTGCCCGCCTCGTTCCACAGCTGCACGGTCTGGTCAAAAAACCCGTTGCGAAACTCTTGCCCGCGCGCCTGACCCAGCAGGTAGCCCATGCCGGTCTCCTGCAACTGTGCCGCACTCGCATGGAAATACACCGTGATCGACACGGTGCCCGCAGGCACGCGGTGCGCGCGGCGCAACCAGACGCGGGGAAAGAACACGTCGGCCAGCGCCGCCAGCGCGCAAAAATCGAGCGGGCGCGGGGGCGCATCGCGCATCCACAGCTGGGTCAGGCTGTGGTCGCCGCTGCCGTCCCAGGCGCGCGGCAGCGTCCCGGTGACGGGCCGCATCTCGTAGCGGCTGAGCCACTCCGAGCCAAACCCCGGGGGAATGGCGGGCAGATCGGCCGGCTGCGGCACGCCGGGCATGGGCACGTCGCCCGCGCTCCAGGTATCGCGGCGCACGGCCGTCACTGCGGTGGCCGTGGTGGTGACCACCTGGGCGCCCTCGGCGTCGGCCTGCAGGATCGACAGCGTCCAGTGTTGGGTTGAGCGGTTGGTGCGCACCGGCGTTGCCTGCACCGTGAAGGGCCCGGCCACCAGGGCGCCCGCATAGTTGACGGTGAGCGACAGCGGATCACCCAGGCGCTGGGGGTGCTGCATCACGGCCTGCAGCAGCGTGGCCGCCGTCACCCCGCCAAAGGGGCCCACCATGTTCCAGTAACCGGGATGGGTCTGGCCCGTGTACTGGCCGGGCGACGAAGACGTCAGCGCAAGCGCCTCGTCCAATGGATGGATGGATGAAGTCATGCCGCAAGTGTGCCGCGAAATGGGGCGCTAAAGCGTCGTACCGGCGACTGGTGTGCCCACCACCGCACCGCCACCCAGCTGGGCCAGCGCCGCCACCGCGCGCGGCCACAGGCTCTGGCGGAACTGGTCGCGAAAAAACCCGAAATGCCCGATGCGCCGCACTTTGAGCTCTGCCGGGGAGATGCTCTCCACCCGGCGCTCGGTGTTGGCATACAGGTTGACGAGGTTGTGCGTGCCGCGCAGCGTCATCAGCTCATCGTCGGCCATCGACAAGGCCAGCACCGGAAACCGCACCGCGCCATAGCTCTGTGCCACGTCAGGCCCCTCGGCCCCCACGCTATAGGCCGGGTGCAGGCACCAGCGGCGCCACTGCAGGATCACGCCCGCAGGCAGGTCGCCCACCTTCTTGAGCGCGCGCCCCGGGAAATACCCGCACAGCCGCGTGGCCAGCGGCACCAGCACCCACCAGAAATACGGAACGACGCGCCGGAGCTTCGGCGCGTTATCGCGCCAGTAGCCACTGCCCGCCGCCACGCTGAGCAGGCCATCGACCTGCCCGGGCTTCCTGAGCAGGCCCGGCAGTTGCGCGCCCAGGCTGTGGCCCAGCAGGTACAAGGGCTGCATGGGCAGCGCGGCCTTGGCCGCAGAGATCACCGCCTCGTAGTCCTGCGCCCAGTCAAACAGATCGGCATTCACATCGCGCATGGCCCCGTGCAGCGAATCGCCATGGCCCCGGTAGTCAAACGTGGTGACCCGAAACCCCTGCTGCGCCATCCAGCGCGCAAAGGCCTCGTAAAACGACTGCCGCACGCCCATGGCCCCGCCAATGACGACACTGGCACGCGCAGCGCCCGCGGGCTCGTACACGCGCAGTGCCAGGACTACGGCGCCGTTCACCTGCAAGGTTTGCTTGTTCATGTCTGTCTCCTGGCTCAACACCGATCTGTGCCGGTTTGAAATGAAAACGCCTGCCACGCCCCGAAACAGGGCTTCGACAGGCTCAGTCGGAACGGTGGCGGAGGCAGCGCCCTGGCGTCGACAAGCTCAGCCCGAACAGTCGGGGGCGCACTGAGCTGCCAAACCCGACCTGCCTATCCCTGCTCATGCCCCCAAACCCCGCCCTCAAGGGCGTAGCGAGCGGGATGAGCTGCTAGGCGGACGGAGCGGAGCCACCGGAACGTACTTGCGGTACGTGAGGATGGCGAGCACCGCCCAACGACGCAGATCGCCCGCTCGGTAGCCAGTCAACTCAAACAGATTCGAAGATGCCGGCGGCGCCTTGTCCCATGCCTACACACATCGTCACCATGCCGTACTTGAGCTTGTTGCGCTTCAATGCATGCACCACCGTCGCCGACCGGATGGCACCGGTAGCCCCCAACGGATGCCCCAGCGCAATCGCGCCACCCATCGGGTTGACCTTGGACGCATCCAGCCCCAGCGTGTTCATCACCGCCAGCGACTGCGCGGCAAACGCTTCGTTCAGCTCGAACCAGTCGATGTCCTGGTGCTTGAGGCCGGCATAGCGCAGCGCCGCAGGGATCGCCTCGATGGGGCCAATGCCCATGATGTGCGGTGGCACGCCCTTGGCGGCGTAGCTCACAAAACGCGCCAGCGGCGTGAGGCCAAAGCGCTTCACCGCCGATTCGCTGGCCAGGATCAGGGCCCCTGCGCCATCGCTGGTCTGCGAGCTGTTGCCCGCCGTGACAGAGCCGCGTGCCGCAAACACCGTGCGCAGCTTGGCCAGGCCTTCCAGCGACGTGTCGGCGCGCGCGCCTTCGTCCAGGCTCACGGTGCGGGTGCGGGCGATGGATTCGCCGGTTTCCAGGTTGGCCGTGCGGTCGGTCACTTCGATGGGCGTGATCTCGTCGGCAAAGTAACCGGCCTTTTGCGCGGCCAGGGCTTTCAGGTGCGACTGCAGCGCAAATTCGTCCTGCGCTTCGCGGCTGACCTTCCACTGCTGGGCCACCTTCTCGGCCGTGAGGCCCATGCCGTAGGCAATACCCACGTCGCCTTCGCGCTCAAAAATGGTGGGCGACAGGCTGGGCGAGTTGCCCATCATGGGCACCATGCTCATGCTTTCCACACCGGCGGCGATCATCACTTCGGCCTCGCCCACGCGGATGCGGTCGGCCGCCATCTGCACGGCCGACAGGCCCGATGCGCAAAAGCGGTTCACGGTGATGCCGCCCACGCTGGTGGGCAGGCCCGCCAGCACGGCGCCAATGCGCGCCACGTTCAGACCCTGCTGCGCCTCGGGGATGGCGCAGCCGCAAATGATGTCTTCAATCGCTGCGGGGTCGAGACCGGGCGCGGCTGCCAGCGCTGCCTTGAGCGTGGTGGCCAGCAGGTCATCGGGGCGCATGTTGCGAAAGAAGCCGCGGTGCGAGCGCCCGATGGGCGTGCGCGTAGCCGCGACGATGTAGGCTTCCTGGACTTGTTTGGCCATGGTGAAACTCCTTCAATTCTTGGCGGGGCGGCTGGATGGAACCCAGGCCCACGTAAATGCACATTCGACCGGCTCCACGCCGGTTTCGTCGGTCACGGTGACCTTGACTTGAACCTCGCCCTTGTCGCTGGCCTGCATGGCCGCACGCTGCTCTGCCGTGAGCGTGGCCACGGCCTTGAGCGCACCGGTGGCGCGCTTTTTGAACGCCATGCTCAGCTCTTTGGCCAGCGGCAGACAGTCGTCGCGCACGTTCATGCCCACCGCCATGCCCGTGGCCGTTTCGGCCAGCAGGTTCATGGCCGAGGCATGCACGCTGCCGATGTGGTTGCGCACACGGTGCTCGTTGGCCAGGCGCACCTCCACCCGCTCGGGCGTCAGCGACACAAACTGCACCCCGGCCGTGCCGGTAAACGGCACGGCGCGGCGCAAGATGATGTTCTGCACAAAGCCCCGCATGAAAGCGGGGGCCTCGTCCAGGCGCATCAGCGAGCGCTGCAGTTTGTTGGGGGCGTGTTCGCTCATGCGGGCGGTCAGTTGCGTACGGGCTTGCCGGTGGACAACATGCCCAGGATGCGCTCTTGCGTCTTGGGGTGCTCGATGAGCGCGCAGAACGCCTTGCGCTCCAGTGCCATCAGGTATTCCTCGCTCACCAGCGTGCCCGCGTCCACGTCGCCGCCACACACCACGTTGGCAATCAGGCTGGCGATATGGAAGTCGTGCGCGCTGATGAAGCCGCCGTCGCGCATGTTGACCAGCGAGCCCTTGATGGTGGCAATGCCACTGCGGCCCGCCACCGGGAACAGGCGCTTGTGCGGGGCACGCCAGCCACCGTTGGCCATGGCCTTGGCTTCGTTGATGGCCACATACAGCAGCTCGTCCTTGTGCGGCACGATCACGTCGCTGTGCAGCACATAGCCCAGCTTGCGCGATTCCAGTGCGCTGGTGCCCACCTTGGCCATGGCGGCGGCGGTGAAGCCTTCGGTCAGGAAGGGCATCAGGTCTTTGCCAGTGGACGTCTCGGCGTTCTCGGCCGCACGGCGCGCGATGTAGGTCAGGCCACCGGCGCCGGGCACCAGGCCCACGCCCACTTCCACGAGGCCGATGTAGCTTTCCATGTGCACCACACGGCGTGCCGAGTGCACGGCCAGCTCGCAGCCGCCACCCAGGGCCATGCCACGGATGGCAGAGACCACGGGCACATTGGCGTAGCGCAGGCGCAGCATGGTCTGCTGCATTTCGTGCTCGGCACCCTCGACCGCGCTGACGCCAGCAACCATGAAGGCGGGCAGCATGGCCTGCAGGTCGGCGCCCACGCTGAACGGCTCGTTGCCCGACCAGACGACCACACCCCGGAAATCCTTCTCGGCCATTTCCACGGCCAGGTTCAGGCCCTCGCACACGTCGGGGCTGATGGCGTGCATCTTGGTCTTGATGCTGGCAATCAGCACCTCGTCGTCCAGCGTCCACAGGCGGATGGCGTCGTCTTCGTGCAGCGTCTTGCCAGCGGTCTTGAAGTCGGGCAACGTCTCGCCCAGCAGTTTTTCAGGGAAATGCTGTTTTTCGTAGACAGGCAAAGCGCGGCGCGCTATGAATTTGTTAGCAGAAGCGCTCCACGAACCTTGCGCGGTGTGCACGCCACCGGCCTCGGCCACGGGGCCCTTGAACACCCACTCGGGCAGCGGCGCCTTGCTGAGCGCCTTGCCGGCGTCGATGTCTTCCTGGATCATCTTGGCCACTTCGAGCCAGCCAGCCTCTTGCCACAGCTCGAACGGGCCCTGCTGCATGCCAAAGCCCCAGCGCAGGCACAAGTCCACGTCGCGCGCGTTGTCGGCAATGGTGCCCAGGTGCACGGCGGCGTAGTGGAAGCTGTTGCGCAAAATGGCCCAGAGGAACTGGCCCTGCGCGCCTTCGGCATTGCGCAGGAGCTTCAGGCGCTCGGCAGCGGGCTTCTTGAGCATGCGGCCATACACCTCGTCGGCCTTCTGGCCGCCCGGCACGTACTCTTCGGCTTCCAGGTCAAAGCGCAGCACATCGCGGCCCACCTTTTTGTAGAAACCGGCCTTGGTCTTCTGGCCCAGGTTGCCCAGCTCCAGCAGCTTTTTCAGCACGGCGGGCGTTTCAAAGCTGCCGTAGAACGGATCGCTTTGTTCGTTGAGGTTGTCCTGCAGCGTCTTGATGACGTGGGCCATGGTGTCCAGACCCACCACGTCGGCGGTGCGGAAGGTGCCGCTGCTGGCGCGACCGAGCTTCTTGCCCGTGAGGTCGTCCACCACGTCAAAGGTCAGGCCGAAGTTCTCGACTTCCTTCATGGTGGCCAGCATGCCGGCAATGCCGACGCGGTTGGCGATGAAGTTGGGCGTGTCGTGCGCGCGCACCACGCCCTTGCCCAGGCCGCTGGTCACAAAGGCTTCGAGCTGGTCGAGCACTTCGGGGGCGGTGGTGGGGGTGTTGATCAGCTCCACCAGCGTCATGTAACGGGGTGGGTTGAAGAAGTGGATGCCACAAAAGCGCGGCTTGATGCTCTCGGGCAGCGCCTCGGAGAGCTTGGTGATCGACAGGCCCGAGGTGTTGGACGCCACGATGGCGTGCGGTGCAACAAAGGGGGCGATCTTGGTGTACAGATCGAGCTTCCAGTCCATGCGCTCGGCGATGGCCTCGATGATGAGGTCACAGTCGCGCAGCTGCTCCAGATGCTCTTCGTAGTTGGCCTGCTGGATCAGCGCGGCGTCGTCGGCCACGCCCAGCGGCGCGGGCTTGAGCTTCTTGAGGTTGTCGATGGCGCGCGTGACGATGCCGTTCTTGGCACCTTCCTTGGCGGGCAGGTCGAACAGCACCACGGGCACCTTGACGTTGACCAGGTGCGCAGCAATCTGCGCGCCCATCACGCCTGCGCCGAGGACGGCGACTTTCTTCACTTGAAAACGAGCCGTAGCGCGAGTTTCGATAAATCGGGACATGTCTTTTGTTCCTTGTTGTGGCGTTGCCGCGCCGTGCGCGGGCAACGCAGTGGCCGTTACTGGACCCGGACCCAGGTCTGCGTGCGGCCGAATGGCCCGATGGAGCCGCGCACTTCGAGCTTTTTGCCACCCTCGACAGGTGTCATGCGCAGCGTGTAGTTGCGGCCGTTCTCGGGGTCGAGAATCTTGCCGCCCTCCCACACATCCTTGCCTTCGGCCTTTTTGGCGCCGCGAATGATCTCCAGGCCCAAGAGCGGCTTGTCCTTGCGGTCGTCGCTGCATTCCTTGCACAGGTCGTCGGGCTTGGCGTCTTTGGCCAGGCGCTTTTCGAGCACACCGGTCAGCGCACCTGCGTTATCGCGGATGCGGATTTCGGCCTTGGCCTCGCCGGTCTTGTCGTCGATGTTGCGCCACAGACCCTCGGGTGTCATCTGGGCCCATGCAGGCACCGAAAACGCTACAATAATAATAGCTGCTACCGCTTTATACATAAGGGCTCCAGTACTAAAAGGCTTGAAATTCGTGCTGACGGGGATTCATCCGGCTTTGCATTCAACCGGATAACCAGCCGGGGCGCCGAAGGCCATGCGCTAGCACGGCGCGGCGCCCCAACGGCGTTACCCGTTTGACGGCAACACCGTATCAGGCCAGGGCCAGGTCGGTGTCCATGAGCACCTTGCTGCCGGCACGCGCCGTGCGCATGAGCGTGGCGGTCTCGGGGAACAGCTTGGCAAAGTAGAAACGTGCCGTCTGCAGCTTGGCGCCGTAGAACGGGTCGGTATTGCCGGCGGCGATTTCGCGCAGTGCCACCTGGGCCATGCGGGCAAACAGGTAGCCAAACACCAGGTGGCCTGCCACGCGCAGGTAGTCCACGGCAGCAGCGCCCACTTCGTCGGGGTTTTGCAGGCCCTTGAAACCGATTTCGGTGGTGAACTTGGTCATCTGGTCGCCCAGGTAGGCCACGGGGTTGATGAACTCGGCCATCTTCTCGTTCACGCCTTCTTCTTCCACCAGCTTGCCAATCAGCTTGCCCAGCTTTTTGAGCGTGGCGCCGTTGTTGCCCAGGATCTTGCGGCCCAGCAGGTCGAGCGACTGCACGGTGTTCGTGCCTTCGTAGATCATGTTGATGCGGTTGTCGCGCACGTACTGCTCCATGCCCCATTCCTTGATGAAGCCATGGCCGCCGTAGACCTGCATGCAGGCGTTGGTGGCGGTGTGCCCGTTGTCGGTGATGAAGGCCTTGACG
>ERZ1023696.99-NODE-99-length-18531-cov-2.052108_pt1 | contig 18531 bp, 12 predicted proteins | sample MGYA00520859_ERZ1023696 | MGnify/ENA primary metagenome ERZ1023696 (study PRJEB33180, sample SAMEA4046002) | wastewater metagenome | place: Denmark | collected 2016-03-13 | study: EMG produced TPA metagenomics assembly of the PRJEB13832 data set (Local surveillance...
GGCGAAATTTTGCCTGCAGATAGGTTCAAAAATCTCCGTATCCGGCCCCGCATTCCCCTGGGTCGGCCTACCAGGAGACAATCATGACCCGTACATCCGCCAGCGGCTTCAGCACTCGCGCCATCCACCACGGCTACAACCCGGCCGACCACCAGGGCGCGCTGGTGCCGCCCATCCACACCTCGGCCACCTATGCCTTCCCGGACGTTGCCTATGGCGCGCGCTGCTTTGCTGGCGAGGAACCCGGCTACTTCTACACCCGCATTGCCAACCCCACGCTGGCGCTGCTGGAAGGCCGCCTGGCCAGCCGGGAGCAGGGTGTGGGCGCGGTGGTGTTTGGCTCGGGCATGGGCGCGATCACGGCCACGCTGTGGTCCATGCTGGAGCCGGGCGACGAAATCCTGGCCGACCTCACCCTCTATGGCTGCAGCTTCTCGTTCCTGCACCACGGCCTGGGCCGCTTTGGCGTGACGGTGCGCCATGTGGACATGACCGACCCCGCCCGCGTGGCCGAGGCGCTGACCGCCAAGACCCGCGTGGTCTATCTGGAAACCCCCGCCAACCCCAACATGCGTCTGGTGGACATCGCTGCGGTATCAGCTTTGGCCCACGCCCAGGGCGTGAAGGTGGTGGTGGACAACACCTACTGCACGCCCTACCTGCAGCAGCCATTGCTGCTGGGTGCCGATGTGAGCGTGCATTCCATGACCAAGTACCTCGGCGGCCATGGCGACCTGACGGCGGGCGCAGCCGTGTTTGCCGATGCCGAGCTGGCCCAGCGCGTGCGCCTGTACGGCCTGAAAGACATGACCGGCGCGGTCATGTCGGCGCAAGACGCTCACCTGGTCATGCGTGGCCTCAAGACCCTGACCCTGCGCATGGACCGCCATTGCCAGAGCGCGCAAGTGATTGCTGAGATGTTGGAGCAGCACAGCGCCACCCACGCGGTGTATTTCCCTGGCCTACCGTCCAGCCCACAGCATGCGCTGGCCAAGCGTCAAATGCGTCAGTTTGGCGGCATGGTGGCGTTTGAGTTGAAGGGGGGCCTCGCGGCGGGCATCCGTTTCATGGATGCGTTAAAGCTGGTGACGCGTGCGGTGAGCCTGGGTGACGCGGAAACCTTGGCGCAGCACCACGCCAGCGAGGAAGTAAAGAACCATGAATATTCAGGCAACCATATTTAGGGGTATCTAAAACCGCTTGCGGTAAGATTAAACCATAGGCTGCAACCACCATGACATCAGCGCCTAGAGCAGCAAGTTCTTGTCGAGCTGCCAAACCTTCTTCAGTAGACGCTTTAAAATTCAAAGGTTGATAGACAGGTAAACTGTGTTCAAGTGCCAATTGTTTAACAGGCGATGGTGTTAATTTTTGTCCACGTCCTGATTTACGGTCAGGCTGGGTATAAACCGCAATGATCTGGTGTGATGTTTTTAATAATGCCGCCAATGCGGTTGCCGCAAATTCAGGCGTACCAGCAAAAATGATTTTCACAAATGGAATCCAAATAAAACTTATCGCAAATTATAAGCGAAAACGTGACGAGTCCCTAATTCACGGGCTGAATTGCTTTTGTGTAAAAAAGATAGGCCTGTTGGTCATCAGTTAAACGATAACTTGTAGTATGATGGAAACAGCTCAGTATCATTTCGCCAGAGAGAATGTTCTATTCTTCTCGAGCACAAACTTGTTGGGAATAAAAAATGCCTGATTATCGTTCGAAAACATCAACACATGGAAGAAATATGGCTGGCGCGCGCGGTTTATGGCGTGCGACAGGTATGAAAGATGAAGATTTTGGCAAACCAATTATTGCGGTGGTCAATTCATTTACCCAATTTGTTCCTGGACATGTGCATCTTAAAGATTTAGGGCAACTGGTTGCACGAGAAATTGAAGCTTCTGGTGGTGTCGCAAAAGAATTTAATACCATTGCCGTTGATGATTGGATCGCGATGGGCCACGATGGCATGCTGTATTCATTGCCTTCACGTGACTTGATTGCGGACTCGGTGGAATACATGGTCAATGCGCACTGTGCTGATGCGATGGTGTGTATTTCAAACTGTGACAAAATTACCCCGGGCATGTTGATGGCGTCTATGCGTCTAAACATTCCTGTAGTTTTTGTCTCTGGTGGGCCGATGGAAGCGGGTAAAGTGAAAATCCGTGGCAATGAACACGCGATTGACCTTGTCGATGCCATGATTGTCGCAGCAGATGACAGTTTCACCGATGAAGAAGTGGCTGAATACGAACGTTCAGCTTGTCCAACCTGTGGTTCATGTTCAGGCATGTTCACTGCAAACTCAATGAACTGTTTAACCGAAGCTCTGGGGCTATCGCTTCCGGGCAATGGTTCAACCTTAGCGACCCATGCGAATCGTAAAAAACTATTCGAGCGCGCTGGTCAGTTGATTGTTGAAATTACCAAACGTCATTACGAACAAAACGATTACAGCTTGTTGCCACGTTCAATTGCCACCAAAGCAGCCTTTGAAAATGCCATGACGCTTGATATTTCAATGGGCGGTTCAACCAATACCGTTTTACACTTGTTGGCAGCGGCGCATGAAGCGGAAGTTGACTTTACCATGACCGACATTGACCGTTTGTCACGTAAAGTGCCTGTGCTGTGTAAAGTTGCACCTGCAAAGCAAGATGTGCACATGGAAGATGTACACCGTGCGGGTGGTATCATGTCGATCTTGGGTGAGTTAGACCGTGCAGGTTTGCTGGATACGTCTGTACCGACTGTGCATGAAAAAACCTTAAAAGATGCTTTGGATAAATGGGACATCATCCGTACGGAAGACGAAGATGTGTATCAATTCTTCCGTTCAGCACCGGGCGGTGTACCGACGCAAACCGCATTTTCACAAGACCGTTATTATTCACGATTGGATGGTGACCGTGACAATGGCGTCATTCGTAATGCTGCACATGCCTTCTCTCAAGATGGTGGTTTGGCTGTGCTGTACGGCAACATCGCACTTGAAGGCTGTATTGTGAAAACAGCGGGTGTGGATGATTCCATCTTGAAATTCAACGGCACGGCACGTGTGTTTGAAAGCCAAGATGCGGCGGTAGAAGCGATTTTAGGTGGAAAAATTACTGCTGGCGATGTGGTGGTGATTCGTTACGAAGGTCCGCGTGGTGGTCCGGGTATGCAAGAAATGTTGTATCCAACCAGTTACTTAAAATCGAAAGGTTTGGGTAAAGACTGTGCTTTACTCACCGATGGTCGTTTCTCGGGCGGTTCATCAGGTCTGTCTATTGGTCACGTTTCGCCTGAAGCGGCTGAAGGTGGTGCAATTGGTTTGGTGGAAGATGGCGACCGTATCGAAATTGATATTCCAAACCGTACTATTCACCTTGCTGTAGATGAAGCAACCATGGCAGCGCGCCGTGAAGTGCAAGAAGCCAAAGGTTGGCAACCTGCTGAACAGCGTCCACGTAAAGTGTCTAAAGCCTTAAAAGCTTATGCGATGCATACTACCAGTGCATCTAAAGGTGCAGTACGTGAAATTTAATTGGTAGTTTTTTACCGATTAGAAAGAGCACTCCATTTGGGGTGCTTTTTATTTAAAAGTCATTGGTTCAGCACAATGGAGTCTTAAATAGGTTTCTCAAATTGCAGTTGATAACCTTCGGTTCGACCTACTTTTGTTTCGGCAAAAGTAGGCAAAACCATTGATCGTCCGCAAAACCTGTTTATTTTCTGCATCTAAAAGAATGCCTTGAAAAAACCGCCCATTGAATCGGCTACGCAGGTTGCGGACGACGTTTCCGTGTATCAGACAACCTGATTGATTCAAGATCAATATGTTAAGACCGTGAAGAGCTTGATGGGGATTGACTCAAAAGTCTCATTGTACTTTTATGTCTAGCCTGCTTTCTATACAATAAAAACAGAAAAAATTGCCAAGACTGTAGAGCAATACGCAGCCATCGCTAAGGACAAATACAATGAGTAAAGACAATATCCGCGAACATTCAGCTCCTGTTTATGAAGGAATTGAAAATGCACCCGCACGTTCCATGATGCGTGCCACAGGCTTTAAAGATTCAGACTTTACTCGTCCCTTTGTCGGTATTGCTTCGACGTGGGCCAATGTCACGCCGTGTAATATGCATATTAATGAACTGGCACGTGAGGCCGAAAAAGGGGTCAATCAAGCAGGTGGTAAAGGTATTATTTTTAATACCATCACCATTTCAGATGGTATTTCTAACGGCACCGAAGGTATGAAGTATTCTTTGTTGAGCCGTGAAATTATTGCGGATTCGATAGAAGCGGTGGTGGGATGCCAAGCCTATGATGGGGTGATCGCGATTGGTGGCTGTGACAAAAACATGCCGGGTTGCATCATGGGCTTGGCCCGTTTAAACCGTCCGGGGTTGTTTGTCTATGGCGGTACAATTAAGCCGGGCGCAGGGCATACCGACATGATTTCTGTCTTTGAAGCTGTGGGTCAGCACGCCAAAGGTGAAATCAGTGCCATTCAAGTCAAACAGATTGAAGAAGTGGCGTTGCCAGGGCCAGGATCATGTGGCGGTATGTACACTGCAAACTCAATGGCTTCTGCGATTGAAGCCTTGGGCATGAGTTTACCAGGCTCCTCTGCACAAGAAGCAGTTTCGGATGACAAGCGGATCGACTGTCAAAAAGCAGGTGAAGCGGTGATGAATTTGCTGCGCTTAGACCTGAAACCACGCGACATTATGACCAAAGCTGCATTTGAAAACTCAATTAAAGTGCTGATTGCCTTGGGTGGTTCGACCAATGGTGTGCTGCACTTACTGGCAATGGCACATACTGCTGGGGTTGAGCTGAGTTTGGATGATTTCGTCCGTATCGGGCAAGATATTCCCGTGGTGGCTGATGTGCGCCCATCTGGCAAATATTTGATGTCTGAGCTGATTGCGATTGGGGGTATTCAACCGCTGATGAAGCGCATGCTGGATGCTGGCATGCTGGATGGTTCATGTTTAACGGTCACTGGAAAGACTTTGGCGGAAAATTTGGCAGAGGTTGAAGACTATCCAGAAGGTCAGCAGATTATTTTACCGTTCGACGCGCCAATTAAAAAAGACTCTCACTTGGTGGTGCTCAAGGGTAACCTATCTCCAACAGGTGCTGTAGCTAAAATTACCGGCAAAGAAGGCCTTTACTTTGAAGGGCCAGCACGTGTCTTTGAAGGTGAAATTGGCGCAATGCGTGGCATTTTAGATGGCGAAGTTCAAGCAGGTGAGGTGGTGGTGATTCGTGGTGAAGGGCCTAAAGGTGGACCGGGCATGCCAGAAATGCTGAAACCGACCTCAGCGATTATTGGTAAAGGTCTCGGTAAATCAGTGGCGCTGATCACCGATGGTCGTTTCTCTGGCGGCAGTCATGGTTTTGTCATTGGACATGTCACCCCAGAAGCCTATGAAGGTGGGCCAATTGGTTTAGTGCAAAATGGCGATAAAATCTCAATCAATGCAGAAACCCGCGAAATGACGTGGCATGTTTCGGCAGAAGAGATCGCAGCGCGTCAAGCCGCGTGGGTGAAACCGCAGCCGAATTATCGTTATGGGGCTTTGGCCAAGTTTGCAAAACTGACCACTGGTGCGGAAAAAGGCGCGGTAACTGATCTAAATTTAGATGTCTAATTGATCATTTTGCTGTGAATTGATATAAACCCTTGTAGTACTTTCAAGGGTTTAATTTAGAGGCTTTGCTCATGTCACTGTTGCGTCGATGGTTCGATCCGATTCGATCGCGTTGGTTTTATCAAAAACCGATTCGTCAAACGGTCGTATCTACAGAACAAGGCTTGAGTATTCATTTACGCCTCGACGATGTATATAGCTATTTAGCGGTTCAGCAGTTACCACAAATTGAAGAAATTTTAGCGGATGAACTGAAGCCATTGAAGGTGGTCATTTCAAGTCAGGCTGCTGAACCGCCGAACCAAATGTCGGCTTTGGAGTGGCAAACTTATTGTTTAAATGATGCCAAAATTCTGTCGCGCCAGCACCGTTTTAGTTTTCACGAAACGCCAGAACAACCCAGTCCAGAGGCGCTGAGCCAAGCGGAAACCATCTTGCGGCATACGCCGCTGCGTGGGCAGGACTTTTTGTATTTGCTGGAAGATGTGTTTCACATGCTGTGGCAAAAACAAGAAGGTAAGCTGCGCACCTTATATGCGATGGCCAGCCGTCATCATCAAGAGCAACATTTTCCAGAACGTATTTTTAATGATGATGCGGTACTGGCCAGTTACTTCCAGCTCGGTGACCGTCAGTATCATGCCGTCGATGATCTGCTGCGTTTAACGCGCCGTTTAAAACAACAAAAATTATTTACCGATAACCCAATTTTCTTGATCAATCATATTGATTGGCGTGAGCATTTGATTAGTGATGCTGAAGAGTTAAATGAAATTCAGGCGCTCGATCCAGAGTTAGACTTATACGTTGCGCTGGAAGATCCAATTTCATGGTTGTTATTGGCTTATATTAAAGAAGAACTGGCCGATTATTATAATATTCAGCTCAATGTCTACCCGCTCAGTTATCACGGTCGAGACGGGTTTGATTGGAGTTTGGCAACGCGTTTATCCAAACGGACAGAAATCAAATTCACACCGTTTTGCCGTCCGACGCAAGCAGCCACTTTGGCGATGGCACAGTTATTTTATAGCGTGCCTGAAGAGCAGCGCGTTGATGCCATGTATCGGATTTTGAAAGCCGTTTGGACCCAAGGCAAAGATTTATCCTTTAAATCGCATTTTGATCAACTGATGCAAGAATTGGAAATCACAGCATTGATCACCGAAGATGTGGAAGCCAAGCTTCAAGAAAATGACATGCTCTGTGAAATGAAGTCCCAGCCTGATTTCCCTGTGATTGAACTGCGTGTGGATGGGCAGAGCTATGTCTTTAATAGTTTGTATCGCGTCTGGATGATTGAAAGTATTTTCAGTAATGTGCTGGAAGATCAATATAAAACCGACCCTGTGGATGAAAGCGAAGGCTGAGTTTTGTATACCTCTTATTGATCAAAACAGTCCAATAACACATGAAACCTAAAGCCGATGGTGTTTTTAGGCTGAGTTATTAAAGTGCTTATTAATAATGTTAATGAGGTTTAACAATTAAATTCATTGTTAAATTTTATTAATAAATAGGCTTCCAAATGAAAATGATTATAATTGGCATTCTTTCTGTCTGTTGATCGATGTTATGCGTTTTCATATTTCTTCTTTGAGTTTATCCATTCTGGCCGTGATGACTACAGCAGCGTTTGCTCAGGGCGAGACACAGGAAAACAGCATCATCCCAAGTTTTACCGACTTTGCAATTTGAAGCCCAAGATGCAGATGACAAAGCGGCATATGCAGCAAAAACAGCATCAGCTGTTTTGCGTTCAGATGCACCGCTGTTTGAAACAGCACAATCGATCAGCGTGATTAGTGAAAAACAACTCGAACAGAAACAAGCGAAAACACTGTCTGAAGCCTTGCAGGGTGTAGCGGGGGTCACCGCAGGACAGTATGGTCGCCGTGGTTGGGATGACTTTATTATTCGTGGGCAGGTTTCCAGCGCACAGACCTATGTCGATGGCTTGCGTATTCAAACTTCTGATAATGCCCTACGTTCAGAAGACATCAGTGGTTTACAGTCGATTGAAGTGGTGAAAGGGCCGACATCGACTGGTTTTGGCTTTGCCTTGCCGGGCGGCTTAGTTAACTTAACCACCAAACGTCCTGAAGCTGAAACTTTTTCTCGGGGCAGTGTGAGCTATGGCAGTAATGCCTTTGTAGATGGCACATTTGATATCAATTATGCGCCAAATGATAGCGAAAAAGGGGCGTTTCGTGTGGTGGGTCATGCCTCTGACCAAGATGATCCAACTGATTATGTTTATTATAAAAATTATTATATTGCACCGTCTTATAATTTTGACTTAGGTGAAAAAGACGAATTGTCTGTGATTGCCAGCTATCAGCATCGGGATTTTATTCGCCAGCAGGGGATTCCCTATAGCAATGGCGCTTATAAAAACTATTCACAGACCTTATTTTTTGGCGCGCCGAATCTAAGCAATACGGTCGATGTTCTGCGCTTAGGGTCGAACTATGCACATTATTTTGATAATGGCTGGAGCTTTAAGCAAAATTTTGCAGTCACTACAACCGATGCAGATAATAATCCTGTATTGGCAGCTAGTGGCGCTTTTTTACCAACCTTCAAACGGACGGTAGAAAGACAGATTAAAGATGATGTGAATTTTGCGCTGGATCATAATTTGTCGCGTCATTTTGATTGGGGCAAAACCCAATATGATTTGATGGTTGGTTTGGACATGATGCATGAGCGCAGTGACTACGAGCGCCGTAGTAACAGCTTGTCATCCTTTAATGCCGATAATCCGATCTATACGCCTATCGCAAAGGCGACCACGACCAAATCGCATCAAATTACAGATACTCAATATATGGGCGTATATCTGCGTAATAATTTTAAAATTGATGATCATTGGATCTTAGGCTTATCGGGTCGTCATGACTGGACGCAGGTCGAAGTCGATGACCTTTTCAATGGTACGACGCTGAAAAACTCGGACAATGCTTTCACGGGTAATGCGTCCTTGATGTATCAAATCAATGATATGTTTGCCCCTTACGTGAGTTATGCAACCTCTTTCTTTCCTGTGAGCGATGCTGGTGCAGATGGTACGCTGCTGGACCCAGAAGAAGGGGAACAATATGAAGTTGGTGTGAAGTTCCAAGGGCTGAATCAAAGACTGCAAGGTTATGTGGCTTATTATGATTTAACCCGTCAGAATGTCACAGAGCCAGATTCAACAAATACTCATCACGTACAAATTGGTGAGCAAAAGACCAAAGGTTTTGAGACTGAGTTATCAGCTGCGTTGACGGATCAATGGAACTTGACCGCAACCTATAGTTATATTCCAACTGCAAAAATTACTGAAAGTGAAACCAGCAGCGATATTGGCAAGCGAATTAACCATGTGCCTAAAAATGCCGCCTCTTTATCAACCCAATACTTCTTTGCTGATGAGCAACTGGGCTGGAATATTGGTGCCAGTGCGAATTATCAAGGTGCGCGTACAGCACAACGTGGGACTGATTATGTGCCACTATCGAGCTATACGCTGTATGACGTCAGTGCCGGTTATGAGGCGAAAAATTGGGGCGCAAAATTCAGCGTAAAAAACCTGTTTGATAAAGAGTATTTAGTCGGAACCACGCCAAATGCACAATTGGTGAGCTGGGGCGATCCACGTACTTTCCGCTTCAGCCTAAATTTCAAATACTAAGCAGAATTACAGCGCATCACATCTGGATTCAATAACAGTTGAGTCCAGACCATTCTTTCCAGTAAGCCTCAATCTTTGGTTGAGGCTTACTTCTAAAAACAGTGATATGAGTCCAGATTTAAATTTTATAGCATGGCGCTAAGTGTTTAGAGAGAAGCGTCATGCTTGCTTTTGTTATTTTTGTTTTTGCTGTCGCAGGCATGATTAAAGGTACCATTGGTCTGGGTTTGCCCGCCGTGTCGATGGGACTTTTATCTTTGGTGATTAGCCCATTTCAAGCGGCAACTTTGCTGATTATCCCTTCCATGGTCACGAACTTCTGGCAATTGTTCGCAGAAGGGCGTGTACTGCGATTGGTACAACGCTTTTGGCCGTTGCTGGTGGGCATGATCATTGGTTCAGTTTGGTGTGTTTTTCCTACGCTCGGACATGGCGAATTTCAAAGTGAAGCGTTGTTGGGCGGGATGTTGGCCATTTATGGTCTATATGGTTTGTTTGCTAAAAATATGCCCAATTTAGCTCCCTATGAAAAATATTTATCACCGATCATGGGCTATTTAGGGGGTGCTTTGACAGTGGCGACTGGGGTGGTGGTGATTCCCGTGGTGCCGTATTTGCAGTCCTTGCATTTAAAGCGGGATGATTTGGTGCAATCGCTCGGCCTTGCCTTTACCGTTTCAACTTTATGTCTTGCGGTATATTTACATCTGAACCCTGTTGAAGATACCCCAATTGACTATCAACTGTCGTTGATCGCACTGCTGCCTGCATTGCTCGGAATGTGGTTGGGCACCAAAATTCGCTACCGCATCCCTGAGCAGGCCTTTCGTAAAGTGTTTTTTGTGGGCTTGGTGTTATTTGGTGGATATATGGTTTTACATCAATTGGGCTGGCTTTAATATGGCATGAACTGATCATGTTGGTTCAAAAGGAATTGACTAAAGCGTTGATAATCTGCGGGGAGCTGATCAAAACACCGTGCTGCTAATAGCAACTTGCGGTTGGCCCATTTGCCTAAGAGTTCAATTTGCTGAAAATCATACTGTGCTTTTAAACGCAGGGCTGCCCGTTTGGGAATAATCGCAATGCCGACGCCATTGGCAACGACTTGGGCAATCGCGGCAAAGTTCGGTACCCGTAGACGATAGTGGATGTCACAGCCTAAGCGTTTGGCTTGCGCTTCTATTGACTGTTGTAAGGAGTGATATTGCATGAGGCCCACAAACGGATGTTGCAATAATTCACCCAGTTCTAGTTGTGCCGCAGTGGCAAGTGGATGCTGGCTTGGGCAGATCAGTACCAACGGGTCTTCAGCAAACTCTTGAGTTTCAAGCTGTCCCGCATCAAAAAAACCAGAGATCAGTCCTAACTGCGCCGTGCCTGTACTGAGGGCCTGAATGATGTCATTGGTTTCGGCTTCTTTTAATTCAATATGAATCTTCGGATTTTCCATTAAATACTGTGGCAATAAATGCGGTAAGTACTCACTCTGTGCCGATGAGTTGCACCACAATATAATGTTGCTCGTTGCACTGTGGGCAAAGGGCAACATAGCCTGTTGTAATTGCTGCTGTTGTTGCAGTAAGTGCTGCGCATGTTCCGCAAAGGTTTGCCCAGCAAGGGTCGCTTTTACCCCGGTTGCATGGCGGGTAAATAAACTGACTTCAAAATGCTGTTCTAATTTTTTAATTCGCTCACTGGCGGCCTGTAAAGAAATGGCGGAGCGTTCTGCACCTTTGGTCAAACTGCCTGTACTCAGGATATTGATAAACAATTGCAGATCAAAAAAATCAAGGCGCATGGCAGGGTCAAAGCGGAAAATGTTGCTTTATCTTAGTCCTTTTTGCGTTTTGAGACATCCCTTGAGCATGTAATAGAAGATAGAGCATCCGACCAAAAAAAAGCAGCCCGAAGGCTGCGATCAAAAACGAATACTCAATATATAAGGCTGATTAGTTTTTTTGCCCTAAGCTGAAGAACCAGTTGAGGAACAAAGCTGCAAAGGTTGCAGTACCAATACCACCCAAGTTAATACTGCCAACTTGTAAGGCAAAATCACCCGTACCTAAAATGATGGTTACCGCAGCCACCATCAGGTTTTTGTTTTGTGAGAAATCGACTTTGTTTTCAATCCAGATTTTTGCACCCGCGATGGTAATCAAACCAAACACCACAATCGACGCACCGGTTAAAATCGCGGTCGGAATGGTATGGATGATGGCACCAAATTTCGGAGACAGACCTAAGAAAATGGCAAACACACCTGCGATGGCAAAAATGATGGTCGAGTAAACTCGTGTGACTGCCATGACTCCAATGTTTTCACCATAGGTGGTCATGCCTGGTGCGCCGACACCGCCTGCTAATGTCGTTGCGACACCATCGGCAACAAACGCTTTACCAATGTGCGGATCAAGGTTTTCACCGGTCATCGCACTCACGGCTTTAATGTGACCGAGGTTTTCTGCCACCAAAATTAACGCGATTGGTGCAATAATCATCATGGCATTGGCATTAAATTCAGGCGCATGAAAAGTCGGTAAACCAAACCAAGCGGCTTGCTGAATTGGTGCAAAATTAATCGCTGTGCCATAGCCCATAACATTGGTCACGATGAAATAGACCAAGTAAGACAGTAACAAACCAATTAATAATAAGAGACGCTGCAATAAACCACGGGTAAAGACTGCAATCGAGCCCATACATAATACGGTAACCAGTGCCATCCACATATTAAAGGAATTGCCCGCAACGCCTTTGACCGTCACTGGGGCAAGGTTGAGACCAATAATCATCACCACAGCACCTGTCACCACAGGCGGCATCAGTTTTTCAATCCACTTGGTGCCCGTTGCCATGACCATAAAACCAAACAAGGTATAGAGCACGCCGCAGGCAATAATACCGCCGCCCGCCATAGCTAAGTTTGGATTGAGTGCGCCTGTGCCCGATGCGGTATAGCCCGTTGCTGCAATCACGACCCCAATAAAGGCAAAACTTGAACCTAAATAACTTGGAACACGTCCACCCGTCATAATAAAGAACAAGATGGTACAAATCCCGGACATTAAAATGGCAAGGTTGGGATCGAAGCCCATTAAGAAAGGTGCAAGAACCGTTGCTCCAAACATGGCAAAGGCATGCTGCACACCTAAAATTGCACTTTGTGAAGCAGGGAGGTATTCACTTGTGCCAACAGGACGTGCATCGATATTGCCTTCGTACGGGCGCCATTTGGGAAACCAATTGGACATTTTTTGAGCACTCTAAAGATAAATTGTGCACATCATACTCTTGTTTTTTAGAAGATTTAATCAGTGATACAAAAAATTGTTCAAACTAATCTTATGACTTTTCAGAACTTTTTACCGTATGGTAAAACTTTTAATTTTTAAAAATAATGAAAAATCAATGTTTAATTGGTAAATTTAGCCAATCGCTCATTCATAAATATTTATGATTGGATTGATAAAAAATTATAAAAGGTTTGACCATGCGGTCAATAAAAAAGCACATCATGCTGATGTGCTTTAAATGGAGCGGGCTTAAAACTTTATCCTGTGTTACGAAGACCCGCTGCAATGCCGGCGATACTCACCATAAGTGCATGATCTACAGGTGTATTTGTTTCCTGACGCTCTTCTAGGTAGCGGCGACGACGTTTCATTAACTCTGCTTGGAGTAAATGCAGGGGCAATAAATACGGTTTGCGCACTCTCATTGACTGATCTAAAACTTCGTTACTGCTCAGTAGTTTCGATTCACCTTTAAGCGCTAACAGGGTTTGTACTGCATACTTTAAGCGCTGACGTAGATGTTCACCGAGCACTTTCAAGTCCTCGTCATCGGTCAGGTGCGACTCATAATACAGCGCCACATGACCATCCGATTTTGAGAGCACCATTTCCAACATATCAATCAGGGTTTGGAAATACGGCCATGCCACCAGCATTTCATCTAAGGTGGCTTTATGACCTTGATCAATCACTTGGTTAATTGCCGCGCCAGTACCTAGCCAAGCGGGTAACATCAAACGAATCTGGGTCCACGCAAATACCCAAGGAATGGCACGTAGAGACTCAATGCCGCCAGTGACTTTACGTTTTGCAGGGCGTGAGCCAAGCGGTAACATTTGCAGTTCAAGCTCTGGCGTGACTGTACGTAAGTACTTTACGAAGTGCGGGTTTTCTCGCACAGTCTGACGATACACTTGTACCGACAAATCGGTCATGCTGTGCATCAACTCGCGCCACTCAGGTTTTGGGACGGGCGGTGGAAGTAAAGTGGCTTCTAAAGTAGCAGCGGTATAAATCTCTAAGTTTTGTAGCGCAATGCCTTCTAGGCCAAACTTGAAGCGAATCATTTCACCTTGTTCAGTGACTCGAATTGCACCTGAAATCGAACCGGGTGGTTGTGAAAACAGCGCTTGTTGCGTTGGCGCACCGCCACGGCTGATGGAACCGCCACGACCATGAAATAGTGTGAGTTGTATGCCATGCGTTTTTGCAATCGCGGTTAATTCTTCTTGCGCACGGTACTGTGCCCAATTGGCTGACATAAAACCTGCATCTTTTGCCGAGTCAGAATAGCCAATCATGACTTCATGCTTGCCCTGAATATGCTGTTTATACCAATGCATATTGAATAGGGTATTCATGGTGGCTGCGGCGCCATCTAAGTCTTTCAATGTTTCAAACAATGGCACCACACGTAGTGGATGTTGGATGCCTGCTTCTTTTTGCAAAAGCAGTACCGCCAGCACATCACTTGGATATTCAGCCATCGAAATAATGTAGGCACCTAAACTTTCTTGAGGCTGTGCCGCCAAAGTACGCATGGTGGCAAATACTTCTTGTACTTCGGGTTGTTCAATTAAGCTTTGCGCAGGCTCATTTAAATGCTTGGGCAACAGTGGACGTTTGCTTTGTAGTTCCTGCAATAAGAAGTTTTGGCGCGCTTGTTCGGTCCATGTTTCAAAATTACCCAGACCCAAATATTCAGTAATGGCTGAAATCGCTTGGCGATGACGGCCTGACTCTTGACGAATATCCAGTTTCAGCAGTTCAATCCCGAAACAGTTCACCCGATGGATAAAGTCCAGCAGTTTCCCATTGGCAATTTCAGGCAGATTGCTGGCAATTAAAGAGCGATAACACAGCAGTAAAGGCTGTAACAGTTCATCTTTGGCTTTAATCACCAAGCTGTCATCGGCATCGGCACCGCGCAGTTTTTCTGCGAGCCAATGGCGCGTAGCTTTCAGCCGTTCGCGGGTATCACGTAAATATTCACGGTAGGGTTCAGGATGGTCTTGACCCAATGCTTGGCGCAGTTCATCGCTACAGCTTTGAATCGACAGTTCCCAACGTAAATCTTCAATGTCACGTAAATAAAGATCAGCCGCTTTCCAACGCGATAGCCACAGGACTTCTTGAGTAATGTTGTGTGTCACATTCGGGTTGCCGTCACGGTCACCACCCATCCATGAAGCGAAACGTACAGGTGCGACATGGAGAGGCAGACGTTGGCCACAGTGCTCAATCACCATGTCGTCTAGTTCACGCATGAACTTCGGTACGGCATTCCATAAGGTTTGCTCAATGGTGGTGAAGCCCCATTTTGCTTCATCGACTGGGGTTGGACGGTGTTGACGAATTTCATCGGTCTGCCACGCCGAACAGATCAGTTGTTTTAAGTCTTCAAGGACTGTTTGGCGCTCACGAGGGGTCAGTTTTTGCTGATCCATTTTAAATAAGGCATCGTTAATACCATCATATTTTTGGATCAGGGTACGACGGCTGACTTCAGTGGGGTGAGCGGTCAGAACCAGTTCAATATTTAAATCACAGATTTGCTGGAACAGCGTATCGGTTGAAATGTCGTTATTTTTAAATTTAGCAAAGAGGTGGTCGAGCGGATTTGGAGAGGGTGCGGTCTCATCAAATTCACTTTGACGACGGCTACGGACCACATGATATTGTTCCGCAATATTGGCAAAGTTCAAAAAGTGGGTAAAGGCACGCGTCAGCGGCAAAATTTCATCGTCTTCAAGGCTGAAAAACAATTGTTCCAGCTGCTTTTCGGCTTCAACTTGACCGTCCCGTGCCCCTTTGGATAAGGCCCGAATTTGCTCGACCTGATTAAACAAATCTTGTCCTGCATGCTCCTTGAGGGTTTCACCCAATAGATTGCCGAGTAATCGGACATCTTCACGTAGTGGAGCATCAATTTGTTGAATCATAATTATTATTCCCTCGTTGTTCTTAATTTGACTATACCCCGATTCGATGACAATCCAAGTAGGGGCAGACAAAAGTAGGGGATTAATTGCTGAATTTAGAAGCAAATGAACTACTTAGGGCAAGCAATTGTTTTAAAGTAAAGAGAGTTTATAATTGCAAGCATTTGAATTAATTATAAAAAATATAAATTTAATTAACCGGATCTTAAGGTGTTTTTAAAGGGTATTTTAATAAAAAAATCGCAATCGCTTCTTGAATCAGTTGCTCGCGTTGTTCGGCATTGGGCACTTCATTCATCCCCAACAACATTTCTTGGTGACGATATCCAAACAGCAAAGACATTAATAAGGTGATGACCTCGTTGACTTGTTCAAACTGAAGAACGCCTAAGGCTTGAGCTTGGTCAAAGAACTGTTCCCAAATCGCCCGCATTTTGAGGTGGGAGGCTTTATAGAAGTTCTCTAGCAATGGGTTTTGTTCAGCGGCCAGCTGTAATAGTAGGTGCTCCAGCTTGATGGCCTCAGGCAGGTTAATAATATGCATCGATAACGCACAAATCTGTTCGAGCATGGGCACAAAGTCTTCGGCACGTTGCAGTTGAAATGAACGACCCAGCATCAGCTTTTCACAGGTTTCTTCAATCGCACAACTGAACAGATTGGCTTTGTCCTGAAAATGGTTATACACCGTGAGTTTGGTGACGTGCGCTTCCTTGGCAATATGGTCCATGCTGGAGCCGTGGTAGCCATGTTGTAAAAACAACTGACGTGCCACCTCCAAAATACGTTGCCGTTTTTCTAAATCCTTGGGACGTCCTGCTGAAGCTTGCACACATTTTCCTAAAAAAAGTTCAAAAAGTCATTTACATCTGAGCATATCTTTAATTAGTGTACTATGCAGTATATTAATTAAAAAATAACCAAATTAAGTCTGGATATTGTGCCTGATTAATTGGTGGTTATGGAAGAAGAGCAGACTTCATGAGCAAAATTCAGACCCTTGTGGCAAGTATGATGGTGGTGTGTAGTATCACCTTGTGGGGATGTAGCAAAGACACGACTGAACCAGAGTCGGTACCTTTGGTAATGGTGAGCCAACCGAATACCACGCATCTAGAACAAAAAAGCTATGCTGGCGAAGTGCAAGCCCGCCAACAAACGGCACTGTCCTTTCGTGTTGGGGGACAAGTTACGGAGCGTCTGGTCGATGTGGGTGACCAAGTCAAAGTCGGACAAGTTTTAGCACGCTTAGATGTACAGGATGCCCAGTTGCAACTCAATGCAGCCAAAGCACAGTTAGAAAGTGCCCAAGCGGCTGAAAAAAATGCGCAGGATGAACTCAAACGCTTTAAGCAATTATTACCGAGTAATGCAGTGAGTCGTTCACAGTACGACAGCGTTGAAAATCAATATAAAGCCGCACTGTCGAGCTTGAAACAAGCACAAGCCAATTATAACGTTACGCAAAACCAAACCAGTTATAACCAACTGATTGCCAATAAAAACGGTGTGATTACCGAGCGAAATATTGAAATTGGACAGGTGATTTCAGCAGGGCAACCCGCGTTTCAACTGGCCATTTCAGGTGATCGTGAGGTGGTGATTGGTGTGCCTGAACAAGCCATTGCTCAGATTAAAGTTGGACAAGATGCCCTAGTCACTTTGTGGTCTAAACCCGATGAACGTTTTGCTGCCTACGTCCGTGAAATTTCGCCTGCCGCAGATCAGTCACGTACTTTTAGTGTCAAAGTGGCTTTGCGTGAAGGACAAAATACGATTCAACTGGGACAGAGTGCTCGGGTGTTTTTCAGTTCAACTGAAAGCAATGTGTTGAGTGTACCGTTAGCCAGTGTTTCCGCTGCAGGTAAAAATGCTTATGTCTGGGTGGTGAATGCTGACAACAGCATTCGTAAAGTCCCTGTCAGTGTGGGGGAGTATGGTCGAAACAGCGTTACCATTCGTTCAGGTTTACAGCCAAAGGACTATGTCGTGGTGGGTGGGGTGCATTTACTGCGTGAAAAACAAAAAATTCAACCGATTAGCCGTGACAATAAAACGGTCAAGATTGCGACAGGGAGTTAAGCATGAACTATAACCTGTCGGAATGGGCCTTAAAAAATAAGGGCTTGGTCCTTTATTTGATGTTGTTACTGGGCATCGTGGGTGTGGTGTCTTATTCCAAACTTGCACAAAGCGAAGACCCACCTTTTACCTTTAAAGTGATGGTGGTACAGACCTATTGGCCGGGTGCAACGGCGCGTGAAGTGTCTGAACAAGTTACCGACCGTATTGAAAAAGAGCTGATGACCACGGGTAAGTATGAGCGCATTATGGCCTACTCCAGACCCGGCGAGTCGATGGTGACTTTTGTGGCACGAGATGCCATGCGCTCCAGTGAGATACCGGATGTGTGGTATGACGTACGCAAGAAGGTTGGAGACATCAAACATCAGCTGCCCAATGGGGTACAAGGACCATTCTTTAATGATGAGTTCGGCGATACTTTCGGCAACATTTATGTGCTGACGGGTAAAGACTTTGATTATGCGGTGATGAAAGAATATGCCGACCGTCTACAGTTACAACTGCAACGCGTCAAAGATGTCGCCAAGGTCAACTTGGTTGGGTTGCAAGATCAAAAGATTTGGATTGAAATTTCCAACACCAAGTCGGCGCAGTTAGGCATTCCTGTGACAGCGGTACAACAAGCCCTGCAACAGCAAAATACCATGGCCAGTGCAGGCTTTTTTGAAACAGAATCGGATCGTATTCAACTCCGAGTCACAGGGCAAATTAAGAGCGTTGAAGAACTGCAACGTATGCCTTTATTGGTGAATGGAAAAACCATCCAGCTGAGCGATGTGGCTGATGTCTATCGTGGCTTTAGTGAACCCGCTCAACCCCGTATGCGCTTTATGGGGGAAAATGGCATTGGCATTGCGGTGTCGATGCGTAAAGG
>ERZ1023696.101-NODE-101-length-18106-cov-6.743312_pt1 | contig 18106 bp, 16 predicted proteins | sample MGYA00520859_ERZ1023696 | MGnify/ENA primary metagenome ERZ1023696 (study PRJEB33180, sample SAMEA4046002) | wastewater metagenome | place: Denmark | collected 2016-03-13 | study: EMG produced TPA metagenomics assembly of the PRJEB13832 data set (Local...
CGGGCTACGCGCCCAACGACTGGCAAGTGGGCCAGACCGGCAAGATCGTGGCGCCGCAGCTGTACATCGCAGCGGGCATCTCGGGTGCGATCCAGCACCTGGCGGGCATGAAGGACTCCAAGGTGATTGTGGCGATCAACAAGGACCCCGAGGCGCCGATCTTCAGCGTGGCCGACTATGGGCTGGAGGCGGACCTGTTTGCGGCCGTGCCGGAACTGGTCAAGGCGCTGTAACGCCTGCAGATGCTATTATTATTATAGCTGTTGGCGCTTATCCCATAAGCGCTAGCGTCAGTATTTATCTAGAAACATAACGGAGACAAAACCCATGAGCGTGAAACTTTCCCGCCGCACCCTGGTGCAGGCCGGCACCGCCGCACTGGCCAGCGTGGCCCTGCCATCGCTGGCGCAATCGGCCTGGCCGAGCAAGCCGATCAGGATCATCGTGCCCTACACGGCCGGTGGCTTTACCGACCAGATGGCGCGCCTGCTGCAGGTGGGCCTGCAAAAGCAGCTGGGTCAGCCCGTGGTGATTGACAACAAGCCCGGTGCCAACAGCATCATCGGTGTCGATGCGGTGGCCAAATCGGCGCCCGACGGGCACACCTTTGGTGTCGTGATTCCGGCCTTCACGGCCAACACCACGCTCTACCCCAAGCTGCCCTACAACGCGCGCAAGGATCTGGTGGGGGTTTCATTGATGGGCGTGTCGCCCCTGGTGGCGGCGGTGTCTGGCAATGCGCCGTTCAAGAACACCAAGGAGCTGGTGGCCTACGCCAGGGCCAACCCCGGCAAGGTGAGCTTTGCCTCGTCGGGCAGCGGCTCGGCGGCGCACCTGACCAGCGAGTTGCTCAAGACGCTGACCAAGACCTACATGGTCCACATACCGTACCGGGGTGCGTCGCCCGCGCTGGCCGATCTGCTGGGCGGCCAGGTGCCGCTGTTCCTCGACCCGCCACCCAACCTGATCCAGCCCGCCAAGGCCGGTCGCATCCACCTCATCGGTGTGGCCAGCGAAAAGCGCCTGCCCATCCTGCCCGATGTGCCGACCTTCGTGGAGCAGGGCATTCCCGGCATGCTGGGCAGCACCTGGGCCAGCATGATTGCCCCGGCAGGCACACCGCGCGACATCGTCAAGCGCATGTCGGAGGCAGTGAACCAGATCATCCACAGCGAAGAAACCCGCGCCAAGCTGGAAACCATGGGCACGTTTGCCGAAGGCACCACGCCCGAGGCCTGCGACGCGTTTCTCGCGTCGGAGACGACCAAGTGGGGCAAGGTGATTCGGGACGCCGGGGTGACGCTGGACTAAGGCCCGGACAGCGGCTGGGCATCCCTAAACCCCCTGACCAGTGCGCGCCCCACACCAGTGCCACCGTGGAACCGGCTTTGCCGGGCCACCGGTGGCGTCCCCCTGAGGGGGATGGCGCGCAGAGCCTCAGGGGGCTTCATGTATACCGCTTGGCGCGCAGGTTGTCCTTTATCTGCTGCAGCACCGGTTGCAGCGATGGTCCGATGCGCAGCGCCACGCACGTGGCCAGCACGTCAATCACCAGCAGGTGCAGCAGGCGCGACACCATGGGGCTGTAGCGGTCGTAGCCCTCGGGGTGGTCGGCGGCCAGGTGGATGGCGCAGGCGGTTGCCAGGGGCGAGCCGCTGGCGGTGATGGCAATGGTGGTGGCGCCGTTCTTGCGCGCGATGTCTGCCGCGTCCATCAGGTCGCGCGTGCGGCCCGAGTTGGAGATGATCACCGCGCAGTCGCCCGGGCCGAGCAGGGTGGCGCTCATTACCTGGATATGGCCGTCGCTGGTGGCGATGGATGTCACGCCCAGGCGAAAGAACTTGTGCTGCGCATCCTGCGCCACGAAGCCGGAATTGCCCGCGCCATAAAACTCGATGCGCTTGCCCGCTTTCCAGGTGCTGGTGATGGCCTCGGCGGCGCGTTCGATGGCCACCGTGCTGGCGGCGTTGCGGTATTGCAAAAAGGCGGCCACCGCGTTGTCCACCACCTTGACCAGCACATCGCCGGTCTTGTCGTCGGCGTCCACGCTGCGGTGAATGAAGGGCACGCCTTCGCTCACGCTGCCGGCGAGCTTGAGCTTGAAATCGGCCAGGCCGTCGTAGCCCATGCTGCGGCAAAAGCGCACCACGGTGGGCTTGCTGACCAGCGCGCGCGCGGCCAGCTCGCGCACCGGAAGGCGGGCAAATGCGCGTGCGTCCTCCAGCACCAGACGGCCCACGCGCTGCTCGGCGGGGGCCAGGGAAGGCAGGGAGGCGGTGATGCGGTCCAGCATGTCAAATCCACGGAAAAGTCAGAAACGAGGGTGCGCCAATGTAACGCGGTTTCATGCCCGGGGCCGTCTCGGTAACGGGCCGTCTACACTTGGGGGTTGCCGTCGCCCTCGCAAAAATGCTTCCGGGCCTGCTTGTCCACTGTCCACCCCATGAGACTTTTGCCATGAATCAGCTTGACGCCCTCAAACAGTTCACCACCGTGGTCGCCGATACCGGCGACTTCAAGCAGCTGGCGCAATTCCAGCCCCAGGATGCGACCACCAACCCGTCGCTGATCCTCAAGGCCGTGCAAAAGCCCGAATACGCGCCTTTGCTGCAGTCCACCGTGGCCCAATGGAAAGATCGCCCCATGGATGAGGTGATCGACCGGCTGCTGGTGCGCTTTGGATGCGAGATCCTGGCCACCATTCCGGGGCGGGTGTCCACCGAAGTGGATGCGCGCCTGAGCTTTGACACCAGCGCCACCGTCACGCGGGCGGAGCGGATCATCGAGCTGTACCAGGCGCAGGGCATTCACATCGACCGGGTGCTCATCAAGGTGGCGGCCACCTGGGAAGGCATCAAGGCCGCAGAAAAACTGGAGCAGCGCGGCATTCACACCAACCTCACGCTGCTGTTCTCGTTTTGCCAGGCGGTTGCCTGCGGGCAGGCCAAGGTGCAATTGATTTCGCCGTTTGTCGGGCGCATCTACGACTGGTACAAAAAACAGGCCGGTGCCAGCTGGGACGAGGCCGCGCGCAGCGGCGCCAACGACCCGGGCGTGCAATCGGTCACCCAGATCTACAACCACTACAAGCATTTCGGCATTGCCACCGAGGTGATGGGCGCGAGCTTTCGCAACATTGGCCAGATTACCGCGCTGGCCGGCTGCGACCTGCTGACCATCGCCCCCGAGCTGCTGGCACAGCTCGCGGCCTCGGAGGCTCCCTTGCAACCGGCGCTCAATGCCGAGGCAGCCCGCACCATGCCGCTGCCTGCGGTCCAGTTCGACGAATCGGGTTTCCGCTTTGCGCTGAATGAAGACGCCATGGCCACCGAAAAGCTGGCCGAGGGCATTCGCAGCTTCGCGGCAGATGCCGTAAAGCTGGAAAAACTCATCCAGGCGGCCTGAGCGCGTAGGGCTGCGCTGGCGCGCACCCGGCACTCGCGCAGCCCTTGCCCTGGCTCGTTACACTTGCGCACCCTGCCTGGAGTTCAGGCAACAGGAATTGATTCATGCACTCAGTTGTCATCAGCGGAACCGGCATTTACCAGCCCCCGTACACCATTACCAATGCCGAGCTGGTTGAAGCCTTCAACCGCTATGTGGACCAGGAAAACGCGCGCCTTGCCGACGAAATCGCCGCCGGCGTGCGCGAGCCGTTGACCTATTCCAGCGTCGAATTCATCGAAAAGGCCTCCGGCATCAAGCAGCGCTATGTGCTCGAAAAATCCGGCGTGCTGGACCCTTCCCGCATGTACCCGCGCTTTACCGAGCGGCCCGACGACCAGCTCTCGCTGATGGCCGAGATTGCCGTGGATGCCGCGCGCAAGGCGCTGGATGCCGCCGGCAAGACCGGCGACCAGATCGATGCCGTGCTGTGCTCGGCGGCCAACATGCAGCGCGCCTACCCGGCCATGGCCATCGAGATCCAGCAGGCGCTGGGGGCGAGCGGCTATGGGTTTGACATGAATGTGGCCTGCTCGTCGGCCACCTTTGCCATCGAGCAGGCCGTCAACGCCGTGCGTACCGGCAGCGCCAAGTGCGTGCTGGTGGTCAACCCCGAGATCACCTCGGGCCACCAGGCCTGGAATGACCGCGACTGCCACTTCATCTTTGGCGATGTCTGCACGGCGGTGATTGTCGAGCGGGCCGACTGTGCCACTTCGGCCGACCAGTGGGAAGTGCTGGGCACCAAGCTGGCCACCCAGTTTTCCAACAGCATCCGCAACAACTTCGGCTTTCTCAACCGCTGCGAGGACAGCGACCCGAACGCGCGCGACAAGACCTTCCGCCAGGAGGGCCGCAAAGTGTTCAAGGAAGTGGTGCCGCTGGCTGCCGCCCACATCGAGGCCCATCTGGCCGCGCTGGAGCAGGCACCGACGGCCGTGCGCCGCTATTGGCTGCACCAGGCCAATCATGGAATGAACCAGCTGGTCATCAAGAAATTGGTGGGCGCGGATGCGGGTGCTGACGTGGCCCCCCTGATCCTGGACGAGTTCGCCAACACCGCATCGGCGGGCTCCATCATTGCGTTTCACAAGCACCGGGACGACCTGGCTGCCGGTGATCTGGGCGTGATCTGCTCCTTTGGCGCGGGCTATTCCATCGGTAGCGTGGTGGTTCGCAAGCACTGACCCTTTCCCTTTGCCGCCATTGCGTCGCCGTGGCTGCGTGAGCCACCGGCGCGGGAAATCTCAGACTTCTTCGCTCCAGCAAAATCCGTCGCGCGCGATCATGGCGCTGGCGGCGCTGGGGCCCCAGCTGCCGGCTGCGTAGGGCCTGGGGGCGTGCGGGTCGGTGCGCCAGTGCTCCAGAATGGGCTCCACCCAGCGCCAGGCTTCTTCCTGCTCGTCACTGCGCACAAACAGGTTCAGCCGCCCTGCGATCACGTCCAGCAGCAGGCGCTCGTAGGCGCCCACGCGCTCGGTGCCAAAGCGCTGGTCAAAGTCGAGGTTCAGGTGCACCGGCGCCAGGGCGGGTTCGGTCTGGTGCTGCGCGGCGCCCTGGGCCAGCAGGTGCAACTCCAGCCCGTCCTTGGGCTGCAGGTGGATCACCAGGCGGTTGGCAGCGCCCGCAGGGGTCTTGAAAATCGGGTGGGGCACGGGCCGGAAGTTGACCACGATATGGGCGTCGCGGCTGGCCAGGCGTTTGCCGGTGCGGATGAAAAAAGGCACGCCCGCCCAGCGCCAGTTGGAAATTTCGGTGCGCAGGGCCACAAAGGTCTCTGTGGTGCTGCCCGGGGCAACGCCGCTTTCCTGCAAATAACCCGCAACGGCCTGGCCCTGGCGCGTGCCGGCGGCATATTGCCCCCGCACCACATGCTGGCCGATGGTGTCGGGGCTCCAGGGCTTGAGCGATTGCAGCACCTTGAGTTTCTCGTCGCGAATGGCGTTGGCGCTGGCGTTGATGGGCGGCTCCATGCCAATGGCGCACAGCAATTGCAGGGCATGGTTTTGCACCATGTCGCGCAGGGCGCCCGTCTGGTCGTAGAAGGCGCCGCGGGTTTCCACGCCCAGTTCTTCGGCGATGGTGATCTGGATGTTGGCAATGGTTTCGCGCCGCCACAGGGGCTCGAACAACGCATTGCCAAAGCGCATGGCAAAGAGGTTCTGCACCGACGGCTTGCCCAGGTAGTGGTCGATGCGAAACACCTGGTCTTCCCGCAGCACGTGCCGCAGCGCCTCGTTGATGGCGCGGTTCGATTGCAGGTCATGGCCCAGGGGTTTTTCAAGCACCACGCGGGTAGCGGGGCCGTTCAGTCCCACGGCCGCGATCTGCTCGCAGACGGTCGTGAAAAGACTGGGCGCCGTGGCGACATACATCACCAGCGAGTCGGCGTTGCGGGCCTTGATCATGTCGGCCAGCCGCCCATAATCCTGCGGTTGCGACAGGTCCATGCGAAGGTGGTGCAGCAGCGCCGCGAAGCGCGAAAACTCCTGAGGTGTCGGGCGTTTGGCCAACTCGACATCGTCAAAGCGCATCTGGATTCGGCTGCGGTATTGATCGTCGGTAAGATCGTCCCGCGCCACGCTGATAATGCGGCCACCTTCGGGCAGCGTGCCGTGCCGAAAGGCCTGGAACAACGCGGGCAGGAGCTTGCGCCAGGCGAGGTCGCCGGTGCCGCCAAACAGGACGAGGTCAAAACTCATGGGGGTCTCCGGCGATGGGGCGAGGCTGCATCAGGTTGCAAATTGTAATCTCGTTACATTGGTGCTTGGCGTTCGTCGTCTGGGCCTGATTTTCTTGGGGTTTGCAGTTTTTTGCCGTTTGAGATTTTTGTAATCTGATTACCTTTTTTGTTTGCGCACCATCGACATGTCCGAGTTTCTTCGTTGTGATCAGACGCCCCAGTGGCCCTTGTTGAAGGCCCATTTTTCAGCGCAGGGTGCGCGTCTTGATCTGCGCCAGGCTTTTGCCGAGGACACCGGGCGTTTTGAACATTTCAGCCAGGTGGCGCCCCACCTGTTTGCCGATCTTTCCAAGAACCTCTGGGACCCGACCACCGAGGCACTGCTGCTAGACATGGGGCGCTCGTGCGGGCTGGAACAGCACCGCGACGCCATGCTGCACGGCGAGCCCATCAACACCACCGAGGGCCGCGCGGTGTTGCACACCCTGCTGCGGCGTCCGCCAGGGCAGGTGTTGCCGGGTGACCTGCCCGGCGTGGCCGAGAGCCTGGTCGACGTGCACTCCACGCTGGACGCCATGCTGGCTTTTGCCGACCGCATGCGCGCTGACGAGGGCATCACCGACGTGGTGAACATCGGCATCGGCGGCTCGGACCTGGGGCCGCACATGGCCGTGCTGGCGCTGGATGCCTACCGCGCGCCGGGCAAGCGGTTTCACTTCGTTTCCAACGCCGATGGTCACGAGCTGGCGGGCGTGCTGCGGCTGCTGCGGCCGCAAAGCACCTTGTTCCTGGTGGCCTCCAAAACCTTCACCACGGCAGAAACCATGACCAACGCACGTTCGTGCCTGGCCTGGTTTGCCCAGCAGGGTGGCACGGATGTGGCGCGCCATTTTGTGGCGCTCACCACGCAGGTCGACGCGGCGAAAGCCCTGGGTATCACCACCACGTTTGGTTTTTGGGAGTGGGTGGGCGGGCGCTATTCCTTGTGGTCGTCCATTGGCCTGCCGCTGGCCATATCAATTGGCGCTGCTGGTTTTCGGGGGTTGCTGGCCGGCGGGCATGCCATGGACGAGCACTTTCGCACGGCGCCGCTGGAGGTGAACCTGCCCGTACGGTTGGGCGTGCTGGATGTCTGGTACCGCAATTTCCATGGCTTCACCAGCCGTTGTGTCGCGCCGTATCACGCCGGGCTGCGGCGCTGGGCGGCCTACTTGCAGCAGCTCGAAATGGAAAGCAACGGCAAGCGCGTGGCCACCAGTGGCGAGGCCCTGGTTTATGCCACCTCGCCGGTTGTCTGGGGCGAGCCGGGAACCAACGGGCAGCATGCGTTTTTTCAGATGCTGCACCAGGGCTCGGATGTGCTGCCGCTGGAAATCGTGGCCGTGCGCAAACCATCGCACGCTCTGGTGGGTCACCATGGGCAGGTGCTGGCCAACGCCCTGGCGCAAGCGCAAGCGCTGATGGTGGGCAAGGCCAGCGACGATGGGCACCGGCATTTTCCGGGCAACCGGCCCAGCACCTTTTTGCTGCTGGAGTCCCTCACGCCCGAGTCGCTGGGGGCGCTCATTGCCTTGCAGGAGCATCGGGTGTTTGTCAGCGGCGCCCTGTGGGGCATCAACAGCTTCGACCAGTGGGGCGTGGAACTGGGCAAGGTGCTGGCGCGCGACTTGCTCCAGCGCCTGGCCAGCGGCGATGCCTCGGGGCTGGATGCCTCCACGGCAGGCTTGCTGAACCGCCTGCGGGGCTGAGACCGGCGTCCCCTCAGCAGGGTCGAAAAAAGTTCACCGGCAGACCCGGAGTGTCTACCCGCATGTGCAGCAGCGAGCCCGCCGGAATCGCCGCCTCGCATTCGCTGACGGGCCGCCCGGCACGCGCCGAGGTGACATAGAGCGTGCGCAGGTCATCGTCGCCAAAGCACACCATGGTGGGGCATTGCACGGGCGTGGGGATGCGCTGCAGCACATCGCCCGAAGGCGACAGCTGCACAATGCCGGCCCCTTCGTACATGGCCACCCAATAGTTGCCGTCTACGTCCACGCTGGCGCCGTCGGGGCGGCCACCATAGGGCTCACCGACCACCTTGGGGGCGAAGCGGGCCCAGGGTTGCCGATCACGGATGCTGCCTGTGGCGGCGTTGAACGCAAAGCGGTCAATACGGTGTTCGGGGGTGTTGGACCAATACATCCAGCGGTTGTCGGGGCTGAAGGCGAGGCCATTGGCCGTGAAGTTGTCGCCCGCCATGCGGTCGATGGCGCATCGGCCTGTGGTGCAGTCCAGGCGCCACAAGGCGGCATCGGGTTGCGTACGCGGGGTGATCATGGAGCCGGCCCAGAACCGCCCGCGGGTGTCGCATTTGCCGTCGTTCAGGCGCAGCAGCCGGGTGTTGTGCGCATCGGCCGGCAGGGTGGCCAGGCAAGCCAATGCACCTGTGGAGGTGGTCAGGCTGTAAAAACCATCGCGTAACCCGATTACTATTTTTCCATCCTCCGACGGGGCGCAGCATCCGGGCTCGGACGGCGTCTTCCATTGCCAGGTGCGACCGGTGCCGGGCTCCCATGCATTCACCGACAAGCCTGCAATGTCGCACCAATACAGCCGCTTCTCCAGTGGATGCCAGAACGGTGACTCACCCAGCTCAGAGGGTGGCAACGGGAGTGCTTGCAAGGGCATTGCTTGATCCGGAGGTGTTATCAAATTACATTCTAGGTCGATATCCGGATGGAGCATCCCATGCATTCAGTTGTAGCGCGCGTGACGGCTCGCATCACCCAGCGCAGCGCAGGCACCCGCGCCGCCTATCTTGTCGGCGTGGATTCCATGATCCACCGCCAACCCTCCCAAGACCGCATGGGCTGCGCCAATCTGGCCCATGCCTTCGCCGCATTGCCGGGCGCCGACAAGTTCCGGGTCACGGTTGAAAAGGCCCCCAACATCGGCGTTGTGACGGCGTACAACGACATGTTGTCGGCCCATCAGCCCTACCAGAGCTATCCCGCCATCCTGCGCGACGAAGCGGCCCGCCACCAGGCCACGGTGCAGGTGGCTGGCGGCGTGCCCGCCATGTGCGACGGCGTCACGCAGGGCACGCCCGGCATGGAGCTGTCGCTGTTCTCGCGCGATGCCATTGCCATGGCCACTGCGGTAGCGCTGTCCCATGATGTTTTTGATGGCGCACTGCTGCTGGGTGTGTGCGACAAGATCGTGCCGGGCCTTTTGATTGGCGCGTTGCACTACGGACATTTGCCCTGCGTGTTTGTGCCTGCCGGGCCCATGGGTACCGGGCTGCCCAACAAGGACAAGGCCAAGGTGCGTGAGCAGTACGCCCAGGGCTTGGTGGGGCGCGAAGATTTGCTCCAGGCCGAAACGGCCTCGTACCACAGCCCCGGCACCTGCACGTTTTACGGCACGGCCAACAGCAACCAGATGCTGCTCGAAGCCATGGGCCTGCATGTGCCCGGCGCGGCCTTTGCGCCACCGGGCACCGAAGAGCGCGAAGCCTTCACGCGCCAGGCCCTGCGCACGGTGCTGGACATCGGCAAACGCGGCCAGCGGTTCACACCCATCGGGCGGCTGGTGGACGAGCGCTGCATCGTCAATGCCATGGTGGCGCTGCTGGCCACGGGCGGTTCCACCAACCACCTCATCCACTGGGTGGCCGTTGCGCGCAGTGCGGGCATTCTGATTGACTGGTCCGACTTTGATGAGCTGTCGTCTGCTGTGCCGCTGCTGGCCCGCGTGTACCCCAATGGCGATGCCGATGTGAACCAGTTCCAGGCGGCAGGCGGCCCTGCGTGGGTTCTGCGCGAGCTGTTGTCTGGCGGCCTCATGCACCCCGATGTGATGAGCGTGAACGCGGGTGGCATTGCCGCAGGCGGGCAGGGGGCCCCGGCGGTTTCGGGCGACGAAACCGTGCTGCGCCCCGTGACTCTGCCGTTCTCGCCCACCGGCGGGCTGCGCTTGCTGCAAGGGCGCCTGGGCCGTGCGGTGATCAAGGTCTCAGCCGTGCCCGAAGACCGCCACATCATCGAGGCGCCTGCGCGTGTGTTTGATTCGCAAGAGGCCTTGCTCGCCGCCTTCAGCGCGGGCGAGGTGCAGCAGGACATGGTGGCCGTGGTGCGCTTTCAGGGCCCGCAGGCCAATGGCATGCCCGAGCTGCACAAGCTCACCCCGCCGTTGGCCGTGCTGCAAAACCAGGGCTTCAAGGTGGCGCTGGTGACCGACGGGCGCATGAGCGGGGCCTCGGGCAGGGTGCCCGCTGCCATCCATGTCACGCCCGAGGCGCTGGCCGGTGGCCCGCTGGCCAAGGTGCGCGACGGTGACATCGTGCGCGTGGATGCCGTGGCCGGCACGCTGGATGTGCTGGTGGATGAAGCCGAGTGGGCCGCCCGCACGCCCGCGCCGTACAACGCCCCCGCCGCCACCGGCTTTGGCCGCGAGCTATTCGCCAACTTTCGCCGCCATGCAGGCGGTGCAGAACAAGGAGCCTGCACATGGATGTAAAGGCTGGCCCCCTGAGCCGCTTCGCGTCATCCCCCCGGGGGGACGCCACCACTGGCCTGGCAAAGCCAGTTCCACGGTGGCCCTGGCTTTGCATCGCGACCGTTTCAACCGCCGTGCGCGGCACCCAGTCCTCAGGAACACAACACTTATGAACCCGCTTGATATCGCCAGCCATGGCCCCGTCATCCCGGTGATCGTGATCGACCGCGTGGCCGACGCGCTGCCCCTGGCCGAGGCGCTGCTGGCCGGTGGTGTGAAAGTGCTGGAGGTGACCTTGCGCACGCCGGTGGCTCTGCCGGCCATCGAAGCCATTGCCCGCCAGCTGCCCGAGGCTGTGGTGGGCGTGGGCACGGTGCTCCATGCCGACGATGCCCGCCGTGCCAGCGAGGCGGGTGCCCGCTTTGCCGTGAGCCCGGGTTACACGTCCGAAGTGGGCCGAGCCTGCCAGGGCCTGAACCTGCCCCTGCTGCCCGGCGTGGCCACGGCCAGCGAGATCATGGCGGCGCTGGCCGACGGTTTCTCGTTCCTCAAGCTGTTTCCGGCCGAGGCCGTGGGCGGCATCCCGCTGCTCAAGGCCTGGGCCAGCCCGTTTGGCCAGGTGAGCTTTTGCCCCACGGGGGGTATCACCCCGATCACCGCCCCCAACTACCTGGCGCTGCCCAACGTGCGCTGCGTGGGCGGTTCGTGGCTCACGCCCGCCGATGCGGTGCGTGCTGGCGACTGGGCGCGCATCACCCAGCTGGCACGGGCCGCGCAGGCCTTGGGGCGTGGTGGCGACTGAAATATTGATGAAAAGTGGCTCTAGCGCTTATTTAACAAGCGCTGGCAGCTATTAAAAATGGAGTAATTTTGGTGCGATGTGGCTGCGGAGAATGCCGGGCTAAGGCTTCCAGTGCACCGTGACGCGCAGCCCGCCCAGCCCCGGGCTGCGGTCTGTGCCCACCTGCAAATGGTGCAGGCGCGCAATGCGCTGGATGATGGACCAGCCCAGTCCGCTGCCGCTTTGGCCGGTGCCCAGCACGCGAAAAAACCGTTCTCCCAGGCGCGCTTGTTCTTCGGGTGTGAGGCCGGGGCCGCTGTCTTCCACGCTCAATTGCGCGTGGCCATCGCCCAGCTCGTTTATCTGCAGCTGCACCTCGGCACCCTCCGGGCTGTAGCGCAAGGCGTTGTCCAGCAGGTTGCGCAGCAGTACGCGCGCCAGAGGCTCGGGCAACGGGATGTGCACGTCGGGCGCCATGGGCTCGCGCAGCACGATGCGCTGCTGCCGGCGCTCTGCCGTGGCCTGCAGATCGGCGGCCACCTGGCGCGCCACGTCGGCCAGCGGCGTGCTGCTGCGGTCGGGGGTGGCTTCGGCGTCAAGCCGGGCCAGTTGCAGCAGTTGTTCCACCAGTCGGGTGGCACGGTCGCAGCCTTGCACCGTGGCCTGCAGTGCCGTGGCGCGCTCTTGCGTATTGGTGGCGCCTTGCGCCACCTGGGCCTGCATGCGGATGCCGGCAATGGGGGTGCGCAGCTCATGCGCTGCGTCGGCGGTGAATTGCTGCTCTGTGGCCAGCAGCCGGGCCATGCGCTCGAACAGCTCGTTCAGCGCCGTGACCAGCGGCAGCACCTCGGGCGGTACGCCTGCGGTGGACAAGGATTCGAGCGACTGCGGCTGGCGCGCGGCCACGGCGTGCCCCAGTCGGCCCAGCGGCCGCACCGAGCCACGCACCGCCCACCAGATGCCCAGTGCCAGCAATGGTATGGCCCACAGCATCGGCTTGAGGATGCTGGTCAGGCTGGCCTGCACGATCTCGCGGCGCACCGATTGCAGCTCGCCCACCACAATGCGTACATCGCTTTCTCGCCCCTGGGTGACGAACACGCGCCAGGCCTTGCCATCCACCTGGCTGTCCGCAAAGCCCCGCTTGCGCCGCTGCGTCAGGGGCTCCTGCGGCGCGCTGGCCGAGCGGGCCAGCAGCTGGTCTTCGTGCCACAGCTGGAACACCACGCGCGGCTGGTGCTTATCCAGCTCGGGCGCTTCGTTCAGGCGGTCTTCGTCCAGTTCATCGAGGGGTTGCAGGCGCAGCAGGGCGGCGGTCTGCGCCAGATGGGCGTCGAGCAGGTCGCTGACTTCCTCGTCGGTTTCGTGCCAGGCCAGCGCTGCGGCCACGCCCCAGGCCACCAGCACCAGCGCCAGCACCGTGGTCAGCAGCCGGGTCTGCAGCGAGCGTGGCGTGCGGGGGGCGGCAGCGCTGCTCATGCCGGCTCCCGTGCGATGCGGTAGCCCACGCCGCGCACGGTCTCGATCAGGGCCGCGCCCAGCTTGCGCCGCAGGTGGTAGATGTGCACCTCGACGGCGTTGCTGTTGATTTCGCTGCCCCACTGGTACAGGCGCTGCTCCAGCTGTTCGCGGCTGAGCACACGCCCGGCGTTCAGCAGCAGCGCGTGCAGCAGGTCGTATTCGCGGTTGGACAGCTCCACGGGTTGGCCATCCACCAGCACCTGGTGGGCGGCCGGGTCCAGCGCCACGTTGCCAGCGACCAGCCGGGTTTCGCTCTGGCCGTGCGCGCGCCGCACCAGGGCGCGCAGGCGGGCGGCCAGCTCATGCAGGTCGATGGGCTTGATGAGGTAGTCGTCAGCGCCCGCATCCAGCCCGGCAATGCGGGCGGGCACGGCGTCGCGGGCCGTCAGCACCAGCACGGGCGTGGTGTTGCGCCGCGCGCGCACCTGGCGCAGCACCTCCATGCCGTCCAGCCGTGGCAGGCCCAGGTCCAGCACGGCAGCCTGGTAGGCGCCGGTGGCCAGCTCGCGCTCGGCGGCCACGCCATCGCGCACCCAGTCCACCTGGAAACCGTTTTGCGCCAGGCCGGCGCGGATGCCCGAGCCCAGCAATTCGTCGTCTTCGGCCAGCAGGATGCGCATGGAGGGTGCTTTCAGTCAGTCGTCGTCATCATCATGGTGATTCTCGCTCCAGCGTGCTGCATCGCCAGCGGGCAGCTCGGGCGCAGTGTTCCACTGCCACGTCCAGAATGCGAGCACGCAGGCCAGTACGGCAGCGGCGAGCCAGCCATGGTTGCGCTGGGCCAGATTGGGCCCGGGGCCCTGCACGCGGCCCGTCAGCATGGGCAGTGCCTGGTTTTTGCGGCGCAGAACGCTCAACAGGGCGATCAGCCCGATGTGCGCCAGCACCACGAACAAGAGGGTGTTGCCAAAGAACTCGTGCACTTCCTCCAGCCATTCACCGCCCCATTCGACCCACACCGCGTAGCCGCTGAGGGTGAGCGGCACCACCAGCGCCAGGATCAGCGCCACGGCCAGTGCCATCAGCAGGTTTTGCCCCGGTCGCCAGGTGGCCTGCAGAGCGGAGGGTGAACGCACCGCGGCCAGGGACTTCAACCATGCCGGCAGCCCCTGCAGCTTGCGCCACAGCACCGACATGCGCACTTGGCGCGGTCCGAACAGGCCCCACAGCAGACGTGCCACGACCAGCCCCGCCAGCGTGTAGCCCAGCGTGACGTGCACCAGTCTCCAGCGCTCGCCATCGGCGGTGATATAGGCCGCCGTGAAGCTCAGCGCCATCAGCCAGTGCAGCATGCGCGTGGTGGCATCGACCACGCGGCGGGTGGCAGGCCGGGGCGTTTGCGTTTGCGCTTGCGCTGAGGACGGTGCGGAAGCTGAAGAGGGCGAGGCGGTAGAAAGGGTGTCAGAAGTCATGGCGGTTCTCACTTCGGAATGCGGACGCGGTCGTCGTCAAAGTCACCTTGGTCGGCGCGGGTGTGGCAGGCCATGCAGTTGGCGGGGCTGCCCACGGCGGCGCGCTTCCAGACAGCGGGCTCCACTTCGCGGTGCTTGCGCTCGAACCAGGAGGACTGCGTGATGCGGTCCTGGGGCGGCGCCTCGCGCACGCGCTTGTAGGTGCCGGCATGGGCCGCGAGCCAGGTGCTGATCTGGCGCACCATGGCCGCATCCAGCGAGGCGTCGGTGCCGTAATGCTGGTCCAGCCCCTGCATCATGCGGCTCCACGAGCTGGCGGGCAGCATGCCGGGCGGGTAGGCCATGTGGCAGCCGGCGCACTCCTGCCTGTAGGCGGGCAGCATGGCGCTGGCGGGAATCTCGCGGCTGTCGGCCCAGGCAACGGGCAGTGCGCAGGCCAGCGCCAGCCATGCGGCGGATGGGCGAACTCTGCGCCCGAACCGAGCTCGGGCCGTGGTGGTTGCGGTGTGGCTCATGGTGCGCCCTTGGTGGTTGGGGGGGGATTTTTGGCATCGAACTGCAGCAGCCAGGCCAGCACATCGGCCTTTTCGACAGGGGTGCATTCGCGCTTGAGCACATCGTTGCAGTTGCGGCGAAACCATTTGTCCACCTTGGCGGTGTCCGTAAAGCGCTCGGGGTTGAACGCAGGCGCCAGGGGAGTGATGGTCTTGCCCGTGCTGGCATGGCGGGTGGACGTGGTGGGCGGATTGCCATGGCACGAGGCGCACGACCATTCACCCCCATGGCGACTGGTGAAAAAAACGCGGCCGCGCTCGGCGTTGACCGACTGGCCGGAAACATCGCTCCAGCGCTGCATCTGCGAGGCGGCGGTGGTGTCGCCAGCGTGGGCGGGCGCCAGGGCAAGGGTCAGCGCCAGCAGCGCAACCATGCGTGCAAGAGAGGTGGGGTGTTGTTTTTGCATGCCGCCATGGTGCAAGGCGGGCATGAAGAATGGCTTAAGAACGTGTTAGACGGGGCGTTCAATCGCCCGATTTCGCTCCAACCCTTCGGGCAGTGGTCGTTGCGGGCGGTCTGCGGCGTTGGGCCGCTTGTTGATAGCCGAGCTAGCAACGGCGCACCGCGCCTTGCATCCCATCCCGCAAAGACCGCTGCGCGGCCTCTGGGAGGTCGTGAATACGTGCCAAGGAGCGCGAGTGCCAGGCGCAGCTTGTCTCAAAAAATGATAAAAATGGCCTATCGCGCTTATGTATAAAGCGCTAGCAGCTATTAAATATGTAGCAATTGAGGGTGCGGGCAGACGCCGCCGCAGCAATCCGGCGGCCGGGGCGTCGCACACGCACTTGTCGCACTGCCCGCCGATCATGCTCCGGGGCACTCGCCCGCAATTCGTCAGCATTCAACCAAGACAGAGGGAATTCACCATGGATTTTGTTCAGGCAATCAAGTCGTGTCTGGGTCAGTACGCCACGTTCTCGGGCCGCGCGTCGCGCTCCGAATACTGGTGGTTTTTTCTGTTCCAGGTGCTGGTCATGGTGGCCACCGGCATGCTGGGGGATGTGATCAACGGCCTTGCATCGCTGGCACTGTTGTTGCCGGCACTGGCGGTGGGAACGCGCCGCTTGCACGACATCGGCCGCACGGGGTGGTGGCAGCTGCTTTTGTTGACCGGGATTGGTTTCTTTGTCTTGCTGTACTGGTGGGTGCAACCTACCGACGGTGCGTCCAACATCTACGGCGAACTCCCTGCCGCATGACGTGAAGAAAGCCCGCAGGCCATAAGGTCTGCGGGCTTTTTCTATGGTGCCTTGGCTGCCATGCCGAACGGCATGGGCATTGGGCCACGGCGCCAGGCTGCGCGCCAGGCCGGATCACACCTTGAGCGAACGTTCGATGTCCGTGAGCTTGTAGCGTGCCAGGGCGAGATTGCCCTTGGCCTTGTCCAGCACCAGATACAGGAACAGGCCCACGTTGTTGGGCACCAGCCGGATCAGGTGGTATTGATCGCCCAGCGTGATCAGAATGTCTTCAATGCCTTTGCGCAGGCCCAGCGCTTCCATGGTCTTGATCTTGGCCCGCACCACTTCCGTGTTGCCCGCTGCGGCCAGGTCCAGGTTCATGCCACCGCCGGCCTGTGCCAGGCACATGCCGCTGCGGTAGTCGACCAGCGCCACTGCTTGCGCGCCGTCAATGGTCATCGCGGCATCCATACATTGCTTCAGGTTGGAACTCATATCGTTTTCTTGTGAGGGGTTTCGGGATTGTTGCAGGGCCAGGTCATCCATGAGGCTGAGCTTGCCCAGCTGCTCCATCAGGATGAACCAGAGGGTTTGCGGGTCGCTGTTGGGTAAGCGGTAAACATGGGTGCGTGCCATCTGGGGGGGGGAGCAGACTTGAAGACCGACTCTTCCATGACTGCGTTGGGCATCAGAAAGGCCCACACGACCGCCGGATCCAGCGGTGCCAGCCATTCCAGCGTGGAACGCAGCAGATTGACCGACCCCGCACCGACGATCAGGACGACGGCGGCGCTGTGGGGCGATGGGAGCGACAACGCCTGGGCGGTGGCAGGACGAAGCCAGTCAACCATTGGCGCCACCGTGGCGTCGGCCAGAGGAATCTGCAACCAAGGCCCGGGCCCGGAAAGGTTCGATACCCCCAGCTGCGCCAGGGAGTGAAGGCCCAGTCGAGCGGTCAGATCAAGAACAGTGACAGTAGGTGGTGTGAGCGCCATAAACGTCGTTGGAAGAAAAAAGCTCCAGGACGGGGCGCCGGGAAGAGACCGTCTGCGTATTCGCTTGAAATGGAGAATGTGCAGAAAAGTGTATCGAAATACAACCGGGCCCGTTTGATCGCAGGCAATGCCGGGTCGCAACGTGGGTCTTATGGTTTGTTGTGCTGCGTTGGCGATTGTTATCGTATATAGGTGCGCCAAATCGCGGCATGTGCGGCTTGTGCCGGTACCTGCGGGCGACCCTGAAGCGCATCGCCTGCCAGGCGATATCGTGCCCTGTGGCTTTTCGCGGGAACGGACAGGCACACGCCATGAAAAAAGCCCGCAGGCCAAAAGACCTGCGGGCTTTTCGTGGGGCTGCGCAGCCAGCGCGGCTGCGCGAGGACCAGGCAATTACATGCCCATGCCGCCCATGCCACCCATGCCGCCCATGTCAGGCATGCCGCCGCCAGCACCGGCTTCTTCCTTCGGTGCGTCAGCCACCATGCACTCGGTCGTCAGCAGCAGCGATGCCACCGATGCTGCGTTTTGCAGCGCCGTGCGGGTGACCTTGGTGGGGTCCAGAATGCCCAGCTCGAGCATGTCGCCGTAGCTGTCGTTGGCAGCGTTGAAGCCGAAGTTGCCCTTGCCGGCCAACACAGCGTTCACCACCACCGAGGCTTCGCCGCCGGCGTTGTTCACGATTTCGCGCAGAGGCGCTTCGATGGCCTTCAGCACCAGGGCAATGCCGTGGTCCTGGTCAGCGTTGTCACCCTTGATGGAGGTACCAACGGCTTGCTTGGCACGCAGCAGGGCCACGCCACCACCGGCCACAACGCCTTCTTCCACAGCTGCGCGCGTTGCGTGCAGTGCGTCTTCCACGCGGGCCTTCTTTTCCTTCATTTCGACTTCGGTGGCAGCGCCCACCTTGATCACGGCCACACCGCCGGCCAGCTTGGCCACGCGCTCTTGCAGCTTTTCGCGGTCGTAGTCGGACGTGGCTTCTTCGATCTGCACGCGCACTTGCTTGACGCGGGCTTCGATGTCAGCAGCTGCGCCAGCGCCGTCGATGATGA
>ERZ1023696.102-NODE-102-length-17955-cov-8.890958_pt1 | contig 17955 bp, 16 predicted proteins | sample MGYA00520859_ERZ1023696 | MGnify/ENA primary metagenome ERZ1023696 (study PRJEB33180, sample SAMEA4046002) | wastewater metagenome | place: Denmark | collected 2016-03-13 | study: EMG produced TPA metagenomics assembly of the PRJEB13832 data set (Local...
CATGGGCGTGGCGCCCACCGGCAACGGCCGGCGCGAGAGTTATGCGCACATTCCCATGCCGCGCATGACCAACACCTACATGCTGGGCGGCGACAAGGACCCCCAGGAGATCGTGGCCAGCATCAAAAAGGGCCTGTATGCCACCAACTTTGGCGGCGGGCAGGTGGACATCACGTCCGGCAAATTCGTTTTTTCGGCCAGCGAGGCCTACTGGGTGGAAAACGGCAAAATTCTCTACCCCGTCAAGGGCGCGACCATTGTGGGCAGCGGTCCCGATTGCCTCAAGCGCGTCAGCATGATCGGCAACGACATGAAGCTCGACAGCGGCGTGGGCACCTGCGGCAAGGAAGGCCAGAGCGTGCCTGTGGGCGTGGGCCAGCCCACGCTGCGCATCGACGGGCTGACGGTCGGCGGTACGGCCTGAAGCCCACGCGGGCGGCGCCGCGGGTGGTTGCCTGGGCACATCGTGGCACCCGGCGGGCCACGCGGGGGGCGACAGCCTGAAGAGGCGGGCGCACAATCACACCATGCCTGCGTCGCTTTCCAGTTTGCAGCAAACACTCCAGTCATTTGGCGATATCAGCCGTTTTCTGCGTGAAGGCGTGGCGGACGAGGATTCCCGCCAGTTGCGGGACAGCCTGGGGGCGCTGTCGATGCACATTGAGGAGGCGACGCGCCTGCGCCGATCCGGCGCCGATGCCGGTGCCATCACCCGCCGCGTGGTGGAACTGGCCCAGTGCGCACGCGAGCACCAGCTTTTCCTCACGGGTTTGGGCTCTGCTTGGCATGCGTTGTACGAGTTTGGCGCTTACCAGCGCGCGCTGCGGGAGTTGCGTGACGCCGTCGCCGCATGGCAGCAGGAGCTGGAGCGCCACAGCGCGCGCGAGAGCGCCTGCTTTCGCCAGTTTGAGCTGCTCGCCTGGCGCACGCTGGGTGAAGCATTGCTGCTCATCGACATGTACGAGCACGACAGTGGTCCGCAAAGCGATTTGCCCGATGCATTGCCACAGCGGCTGTCGGGCTGGCAGCGGGTGCGGGCCTGGTTTGGGCGCCTGCGGCGATAGCTGACTGTCGCCAGTTTTTGCAGTCCACGCGCACAGTTGCCGCCGCGCCACAATGCCCCGGGCTTGCTGCGCTGCGACAAACACTGTGCTACATTGATTCACATGCAAGTACGCAGCGCGTTTTATTTTTGGTTTTGGATCTCAGTCCCCGGCGGATGAGAGGACAGCGCGCAAGCCCACAAACCTCCCCATACCAACCGCCGACGCTGTAAAGCCCGGCGGTTTTTGTTTTTCTGACCTTCTCCCATTTCAATCCACGAGGAAGCAACCATGACGGCCCACGCCACCCCTGCCAGCGATGCCTGGTACCGCAGCGTCGAGAAAACCAGCCAGACCGACGACGAACGTATCAAGGACATCACCGTGTTGCCACCTCCCGAACACCTGATCCGCTTTTTCCCCATCAGCGGAACGCCGGTGGAAGCGCTGATCACCCAGACCCGCAAGAACATCCACCGCATCATGGCGGGCAAGGATGACCGCTTGCTGGTGGTGATTGGCCCCTGCTCCATCCACGACCCCGCGGCGGCGCTGGAATATGCCCGTCGCATGGCTGCCGTGCGTGCCCAGTACGCAGACACGCTGGAGATCGTGATGCGCGTGTATTTCGAGAAACCCCGCACCACGGTGGGCTGGAAGGGCCTGATCAATGACCCCTATCTGGATGAGAGCTATCGCATCGACGAAGGCCTGCGCATTGCGCGCCAGTTGCTCATCGAGATCAACCGCCTGGGCATCCCGGCGGGCAGCGAGTTTCTCGATGTGATCTCGCCCCAGTACATCGGCGACCTCATTAGCTGGGGTGCCATCGGCGCACGCACCACCGAAAGCCAGGTGCACCGCGAGCTGGCCTCGGGCCTGTCTGCGCCCATTGGATTCAAGAATGGAACGGATGGCAACATCCGCATCGCCACCGACGCCATCCAGTCGGCCAGCCGGGGCCACCATTTCCTGTCGGTGCACAAGAATGGCCAAGTGGCCATCGTCAACACCAAGGGCAACAAAGACTGCCACGTCATCCTGCGTGGTGGCAAGGCCCCCAATTACGATGCCGCCAGCGTCGCCGCCGCCTGCAAGGACCTTGAAGCCGCCCACCTGCCCGCCACCTTGATGGTCGATTGCAGCCACGCCAACAGCAGCAAGCAGCACCAAAAGCAGCTCGATGTGGCGCGGGATATTGCAGCCCAGATCGCTGGAGGTTCGCGCAGCGTGTTCGGTCTCATGATCGAGAGCCATCTGAACGCCGGTGCGCAGAAGTTCTCGCCTGGCAAGGACCTGCCCAGCGCGCTGGAGTATGGAAAGAGCATCACCGACGCCTGCCTGGGCTGGGACGATTCGCTGCAGTCGCTGGCCGAACTCTCGGCGGCCGTGGTGGCCCGCCGCGCGCTCTGATACGAAGTTCATACCGTCGGATAACCAGCATCGGATAACCAGAGGCAGGGAGCCCGCAGCCAGTGCTTTGTCAAGACGATCCAGCGAAGCTGGACGACTGGGGCAGTCCCTGTGACGCTGCACCGCTGTGGCGGTGTAAGCTCAAACCTTTGGCGGGGCGCACCGGGTGTGCCGCCCCGGCCCTTGCATCCCCATTGCGCCAGAAAGGCAAGCATCATGCACAGCGAAGTGTCGGTCCAACTGACTGGAAACCAGGAATTCCGTTTTGATCTGGAGGGCCAGGAGCCCATGACGCACGAAGGCGGGCGCCGCTGGCTGGACGATCAGTTCACGGCCCTCGATTGCGAACCCCTGCGCGCCAGCGGCAAGGTGTTGCTGGCCGACAAGGTCTTGACCGTGGCGCTTGCCGCAGGCACCGCGTTGTTCAACGATCCCGTGTGGTCGCGCGACTTTGCCCGTGCCGCCGGTGCTGCGCTGGCCAAACCCGTGGTGCGGGTGGACGTGCCAGCCATGGCTGTGTCCTTCTGAAAATCAGGTCAAAATAGCCGCTAGCCCTTATCTGATAAGCGGTGGTAGCTATATTTATGATAGTGCACGCAGCAAGCGGTCGTGCACCCCGCCGAAGCCACCATTGCTCATGCAGACGATGTGATCGCCCGGCTTTGCGGCCTGCTGCACCTGGCTGACCAGGGTGTCGATGTCTGGCGCGGTCTGTGCGCGCTGGCCGGGGCCTACGCCCAACGGCGCCAGGGCGTCGGCGGCATCCCAGTCCAGCCCGGCCGTGTGGCAAAAGGCCAGATCGGCGTTCTCCAGCGCCCAGGGCAACTGGCTTTTCATGGCGCCCAGCTTCATGGTGTTGCTGCGCGGCTCGAACACCGCCAGGATGCGTGCATCGGCCCCCAGGCTGCGGCGCAAGCCATCCAGTGTGGTGCGCAGCGCGGTGGGGTGGTGCGCAAAGTCGTCGTACACCGCGATGCCGTTGACGGTGCCGCGCAATTCCATGCGGCGTTTGACATTCTGAAAATTGGCCAGCGCCTGTGCGGCCTGCGACACGGGCACGCCCACATGGTGGGCCGCTGCAATCGCTGCCAGCGCATTGAGCTGGTTGTGCACGCCTGTCAGGCTCCATTGCACGCGCGCTACCGCAGCACCCTGGTGCAGCACGTCAAAAGCCTGCGGGTCGCCCACGGCAGAAAAATCGCTCACTGCGGCGCCGAAGCTGCTCACCGTGCTCCAGCAGCCGGTGTGCAGCACACGGGCCAGGCTTTCTTCGAGCCCGTTGACCACGATGCGACCCGAGGGCGGCACGGTGCGCACCAGGTGGTGGAACTGGCGCTCGATGGCGGCCAGGTCATCAAAGATGTCGGCATGGTCGAATTCCAGATTGTTCAGCACCGCCGTGCGCGGGCGGTAATGCACGAACTTGCTGCGCTTGTCGAAAAAGGCGGTGTCGTACTCGTCGGCCTCAATGACAAAGAGCGGGCGGGTGTCGAGCGCCCCTTCGCCTGCGATGGGACGCTGCGTGGCGCCCAGGCGGGCAGACACCCCGAAGTTCAGTGGCACGCCGCCAATCAAAAAGCCCGGCTGCAGTCCGGCACTTTCCAGAATCCAGGCCAGCATCGACGTGGTGGTGGTCTTGCCGTGGGTTCCCGCCACAGCCAGCACGTGCCGGCCCTGCAACACCTGTTCGGCCAGCCACTGCGGGCCGCTGGTGTAGGGCAGGCCGGCGTCCAGAATGGCTTCCATGAGCGGAAACTTGGGGCTGCCGTCGGCCAGCCGGGCGCGGCTGACCACATTGCCCACCACGAACACATCGGGGCGCAGCGCCAGCTGGTCTGCTCCGAACCCTTCGATCAGCTCGATGCCCAAGGCGCGCAGCTGATCGCTCATGGGTGGGTAAACACCGGCGTCGCAGCCAGTAACCTTGTGCCCTGCTTCCCGCGCCAGCGCGGCCAAGCCCCCCATGAACGTGCCGCAGATCCCGAGTATGTGTATGTGCATGGGCGCAGATTCTAAGGTTCAAGCACAAAAGGCAACGCAGCGCTTGTGTGGTAAGCGCAAGAAGCTATTAAAAACATAGTGTCTGCCAGGGTGGCTGGAGTGCAATGGCCATATCTTCGTCGGGCCATGCGGGGCGGCGTGGCGGCTTGTCACGGGTTGGCGCCACAATAGCGCCTCCAACGCCATCCCATTGCGCCATGCCAACACCTTTGAGCGCCGAAATCGCCAGCACCACTGCCCGGCTGGTCGTGGAAGAGGGCCTGGAGTGGGGCCCCGCCAAACGCCGTGCCGTGCGCCAGCTGGGCCTGCCGGCACGCACCCCCCTGCCCGACAACGATGAGGTGGAAGACGCAGTACGGGAATACATCGCCCTGTTTTGCGCCGACACCCAGCCCCGTGAATTGCGTGCCCTGCGCCAGCTGGCCCTGGTCTGGATGGAGCGCATGTCCGCTTTTCGGCCCCATCTCGGCGGCGCGGTGTGGCGTGGCACTGCCACCCGGCTGTCGGATATTTATCTGCAGTTGTTCTGTGATGACTCCAAATCAGCCGAGATCGCGCTGATAGACCATAACGTCGATTACGAGCCGCGCACCGTCCCAGGCTTTCACGGCGATTCTGTCGAGGCCCTCAGCGTGGGCAGCAAGTGCCCTGAACTGGGTGAAATGATCGGCGTGCATTTGCTGATCTACGATCTCGACGATTTGCGCGGAGCCTTGCGCCCCGATACCAAGGGACGATCGCCACGTGGTGACATCACCGCGGTGCGGCGCCTTCTTCAGGAAAATGCCCCATGACTCTGCCATCCCTGCCATCTGCTGAATCGTCTGTTTCCTCTGAGTCTGGTCATGGCGTAACGCCCGTAAGCCGGCGCAGGGCTTTGTATGCTGGTGTGGCTGCCGCTGCCGCGCTGGGTGGTGCCGGCCTGGCCTGGTGGCGCCTGCAGCCCCGCGCTGTGCAAGCGGGCGCCGAGCAGGCACTTTGGACCCAGGCATTCGACACGCCCGAGGGCGCCCAGCTGGCCATGGGGGCGTTTGCTGGCAAACCCTTGCTGCTCAACTTCTGGGCGACCTGGTGTCCGCCCTGTGTAGAAGAGTTGCCCCTGCTCAACACCTTTCATCGCGAAAACAAGGCCAACGGCTGGCAAGTGGTGGGGTTGGCGATTGATCAGCCTTCTTCGGTGCGGAAATTTCTGGCGCGGCTACCGCTGGATTTCCCGGTGGGCTTGGCAGGGCTGGGGGGCTCGGAGTTGGGGCGCTCCTTGGGCAACCTGACGGGTGGCCTGCCCTTCACCGTGGTGTTCGGCGCGGAAGGGCGCGTGTTGCATCGTAAAATGGGCCAGGTTACCCCGCAGGACTTGCGAAAGTGGGTTGCCCTGCGCTGAAGATATTTTCCGTAAAAATAGCCAGTCAAAACCGCTGAAAGGGGCTATGCCCCCGCTGTCGATGGTGAAAAATGCGCTCTAAAGACTGAAGTAGGCTGAAATTGGAGTAAATTCGCGCCTTATTCAGTTTTATAGCCGTTGGAGCTCCCATGGATTTGCGAAAACTCAAAACCCTCATCGATCTGGTATCCGAGTCGAATGTGTCTGAACTCGAGATCACCGAAGCCGAGGGCAAGGTCCGTATCGTCAAGAGCGGCGGCGCTGTGGTGCAGCAGTATGTTCCGGCTCCCATGCCCGCTGCGGCTGCAGCAGCCGCGCCGGCCACCGTTGCCGAGCTGCCCGCGCCGGTGGCTGCAGCGCCCACTGGCCATGTGGTGAAGTCGCCCATGGTGGGCACTTTTTACCGTTCGTCCAGCCCCGGTGCCAAGGCGTTCGTCGAGGTGGGCAGCCAGGTCAAGGAAGGCGAGACGGTCTGCATCATCGAAGCCATGAAGATCCTCAATGAAATCGAGGCCGACAAATCCGGCACAGTGACCAAGATTCTGGGTGAGAACGGTCAGGCCGTCGAATACGGACAACCCTTGTTCGTGATCGAATAATCCCCTGCCCATGTTTACAAAGATCCTTGTCGCCCACTGCGACGTTCTTGCCAGCGGCAAGGCAATGCAAATTGCCCTGGCACGCGCCAGCGTGCGGGCGATGAGCCGCGAGATAGCCTATGTTTAAAAAGATCCTGGTCGCCAATCGCGGCGTTCTTGCCAGCGGCAAGGCAATGCAAATTGCCCTGGCACGCGCCAGCGTGCGGGCGATGAGCCGCGAGATAGCCTATGTTTAAAAAGATCCTGGTCGCCAATCGCGGCGAAATCGCCCTGCGCATCCAGCGCGCCTGCCACGAGCTGGGCGTGAAAGCCGTGATGGTCTACTCCGAGGCCGATCGTGATGCCAAGTATGTAAAGCTGGCCGAAGAGGCCGTCTGCATTGGCCCTGCGCCCTCGCCGCTGTCTTACCTCAACATGCCTGCCATCATCTCGGCGGCCGAGGTGACGGACGCAGAAGCCATCCATCCGGGCTATGGTTTCCTGTCCGAAAACGCCGATTTTGCCGAGCGGGTGGAAAAAAGTGGTTTCCAGTTCATTGGTCCCACGCCAGACAACATCCGCACCATGGGCGACAAGGTCTCGGCCAAGCAGGCCATGATCCGCGCCGGCGTGCCCTGCGTTCCCGGATCGGAAGGCGAGTTGCCGGATGATCCGGTGCAGATTCGCCGCATTGCCAAGGCGGTGGGTTACCCCGTCATCATCAAGGCCGCTGGCGGCGGCGGTGGCCGCGGGATGCGCGTGGTGCACACCGAGGCAGCGCTGGTGAATGCCGTGCAGATGACCAAGGCCGAAGCGGGCGCTGCGTTTGGCAATCCTGCGGTGTACATGGAGAAGTTCCTCCAGAACCCGCGCCATATTGAGATCCAGATCCTTGCCGACAAGCACCGCAATGCCGTGTACCTGGGCGAGCGCGACTGCTCCATGCAGCGGCGCCATCAGAAGGTGATCGAAGAGGCTCCGGCACCCGGCATTCCCCGCAAGCTGATCGAACGCATCGGCGAGCGCTGCGTGGCTGCCTGCAAGAAGATCGGTTATCGCGGTGCGGGCACTTTCGAGTTTCTGTACGAAAACGGTGAGTTCTACTTTATCGAGATGAACACGCGCGTGCAGGTGGAGCATCCGGTGACCGAATGGGTCACGGGTGTGGATATTGTGCGCACGCAGATCATGGTGGCGGCCGGTGAAAAGTTGCCTTTCACCCAGCGACAGATCGAGATTCGTGGCCATGCCATTGAATGCCGGGTGAACGCCGAAGACCCTTACAAGTTCATCCCTTCTCCGGGGCGCATCACCATGTGGCATGCGCCGGGCGGCCCGGGGGTGCGGGTGGATTCGCATGCGTACACCAACTATTTTGTCCCCCCGAACTACGACTCGATGATCGGCAAGATCATCGTGCATGGCGACACGCGTGAACAGGCCTTGGCCCGCATGCGCACGGCGCTCTCGGAAACCGTGATCGAGGGGATCAACACCAACGTGCCGTTGCACCGCGAGCTGATGGTGGATGCCAAGTTTGTGTCGGGCGGCACCAACATTCACTATCTGGAAGAGTGGCTGTCACAGCACAAGCGGTGAAATCCTCCTGCGCATGGTTCCATGCTGGCTCCTGGCAACGGGTGCCAGCATTTCATTTTTTCTGAGAGGCGTGTTTCATGTTTGAGCTGAGTCTGATGTGTCCGGAAGACCGCATTGAGGCGGTGAGCGATGCGCTGGATGCGCTGGATGCCCTGAGCGTGTCGGTGGAGGACGCTGACGCGCAGACCGATGCCGAGCAGGCATTGTTTGGCGAGCCGGGCATGCCTCCGCCCAAGGAGGGCTGGCAGCGCAGCCGGGTGGTGGCCCTGTTTGAAACCGAAGCCGCCGCGAGCGAGGCGCAGCAATTGCTGGCCGTGCAGGATTTCTTCACGGGGTGCAAGGTGCTGGGGCTGGCGCAGGTACCCGAGCAGGACTGGGTGCGACTGACGCAGTCGCAGTTTGCACCCGTCGACATCACTCCCGACTTCTGGATTGTTCCGACCTGGCATGAGCTGCCAGCGCAGGCCCTGCGCAGCATCCGGCTGGATCCGGGGCTTGCTTTTGGCACGGGCACCCACCCCACCACGCGCATGTGCCTGCGATGGATTGCGCGCCACGGCGCCACCAGCGCAGCAGCCGGCAATCCCCTCGGCCGGGTGCTTGACTACGGCTGTGGCTCGGGCATTCTGGCCATAGGTGCGGCCAAGTTCGGCGCCACCGATATCGATGCCGTGGACATTGATCCAGCCGCCGTCGAATCCACGATGCAGAATGCCCTGGCCAACGGCGTGCAGGTGCAGGCAGGCCTGCCGGACAAGGCCCAGGGGCTCTACCAGACGGTGCTGGCCAACATTCTTGCCACTCCGTTGAGGGTGCTGGCACCATTGCTGTGCGCGCATGTGGCACCAGGCGGACACCTTGTGCTGGCAGGCATTTTGGAGCGTCAGGCGCAGGAGCTGCAGGAGGCCTACGCGCCATGGATTCGCCTTGAGGTGGCGGATGCCGAGGATGGCTGGATCCTCATGACGGCCTCCCGCTGAGTTATCCACGCCGCTGAAGTTTGTCGTTAAGGGGCGCTTACTACAATGGATCGCAGATGAGCCAGATTACACGCTGCCCTTCCTGCGCGACGAAATTCAAGGTGGTTGCCGATCAGTTGCGCATATCTGACGGCTGGGTGCGCTGCGGGCAATGCAAGGAAGTCTTCGATGCGTCGGCCCATCTGCTGCCTTCTGAGCCGCAGGCTCTGCTGCCGGACGTGTCCATGACCGCGTCGCGCCCACCACCGACGCCGGTCGTACGCGCCACCAGTGCAGTGGGTGCCTGGGGCGCCCTTTCTGCGGACACCCCCGCTGCTCCTTCGGCGCTGGGAGTGCCGCCTGCCAAGGCGCACGACCTGTCCTGGGATCATCCTTTGCCAGACAGCGTGCTGGATGTGCCAGTCCAGGATGTGCCCTCGTTTCTTGTTGCGGGTAAGGCGACTTTCTCATTCCCTGGACAGGAAATGACCCTGCAGCCTACTGCTCCATTTGCCTGGAGATCGGTTGTACCCCCAGCCGGCAACGCTCTTGCTGACGGGGCAATGCCGGGGGCTGATCCCTTAGTGCCGGTGGCCGATGCGGTGCCGCCGCTCGTTCCCCTCCATAGAGGGCATTCTTCGGAAAAGGAGTCCCCTGCGCTACAGATGGGCGAGAGCCTGCCAGGCTACGAATTGCCATATGACGAGTTCCGTGAAGAGTGGCCTGAGGATGAGCTGGCCGAAGACTCTTCTACTGCAGGCGCTGCCTTGTATCCGCCACTGGAGTTGCCGCGCAAGCAATCCCTGATTGAGCCAGAAAGAGGCGGCGACTTTGTGGATGAGCATGAGATTTCGCACACGCAGAAGGATTCACCAGGACGGGGTTCGGACACGTCATTCGATGAATCTCTCTCCCCGGAATCCTTGTCCAGGGACGGTATGGGGCGAACCGAAAATCTGCAGGATGGGGCGGTGGGCGTCATCCCGCGGGCGCAGGACGAAGATGACTCGCCCGAGGGCACTTCGGGTGCGGATGAAGTGAGTTTTGTCCGCGCCGCAAAGCGCAAGGCCTTCTGGCGGCGCCCTTTGGTGCGGACGGGGTTGGGGGTCATCGCAATGGTGCTGTTGTGCACCTTGGCATTGCAGATGGTGCTGCAGGAGCGGGACCGCATTGCGGCCATGGATGTCCGTGTTCGTCCATGGCTTCAGAGGCTGTGCGAGCCCTTGCAGTGCACCTTGGCCCCGCTCAGGCAAATATCAGATGTCGTTATTGAAAGCTCTTCTTTCAACAAAGCACGCGGAGACAGCTACCAGCTGGTTTTTGTTATCAAGAACCGAGCAACGCTGCCCCTGTCCATGCCTGCGATGGAGTTGACCCTGACTGATACACAGGACCAGCCCGTGCTTCGGCGTGTATTTTTGCCCCAGGAGATGGGGGCTCCTGCGGAGCTTCCCGCACTGGGTGAATGGACCTCTTCGGTGGCGGTCGTCGTGACCACTGGCGGAGCGCGTGTGGCTGGCTATCGGCTGCTGGCGTTCTATCCCTGATTCTTAACCAACTTTTGCCATGGCTGTATTGATTTGTGGTTCCCTTGCGTTTGACACCATCATGACTTTTGAGGGGCGGTTTGCCGAGCAGATCCTGCCCGATCAACTGCACATCCTCAATGTGTCGTTTTTGGTGCCCTCCTTGCGGCGGGATTTTGGCGGGTGTGCCGGCAATATTGCCTACAGCCTGCAACTGTTGGGAGGCAAGCCGCTCCCCATGGCCATGCTGGGCAGTGACGGCGCTGATTACCTCTCGCGACTGAAGGAGCTGGGCATCAGCACTGCGCATGTGGGGCAGGCCCATGACACCTACACCGCGCAGGCCATGATCATGACGGACCGTGACAACAATCAGATCACGGCATTTCATCCCGGGGCGATGATGCAGGCCCATGTGAACCGCATCGAGCCTCAGGCCGACGTGAGACTTGGCATTATTGCGCCCGATGGAAGGGATGCCATGCTGGAGCACGCCGCCCAGATGGTTGCGGCAGATATTCCGTTTGTATTCGATCCAGGCCAGGGGTTGCCCATGTTCAACGGAGCCGAGCTGTCCCGGTTTGTCGAACAGGCCACCTGGGTCACGGTGAACGACTATGAAGGCAAAATGCTGTGCGAACGCACGGGCTGGTCTTGCGCCGAAATTTCACGCAAGGTGAAGGGTTTGGTTGTCACGCTGGGGGCGCAAGGTTGTGAGGTGTGGGTTGACGGAGAAAAGACCCTGGTGCCCGCAGTTGAACCCGCTGAGGTGGTGGATCCGACCGGGTGTGGGGACGCATGGCGCGGGGCGTTGCTTTTTGGGTTGGAGCGCGGCTGGTCGCTCGTGCGTTGCGCCGAACTGGGCAATCGTGTGGGGGCGCTCAAGATCGCACAGCGTGGGCCACAAAACTACACACTCGACTTCACACCTGCCTGATACCGTTTGCATGCCAAGACGTTTGGTCCATCTGCTCTCTCGGTAGCGGTTGGTGCGTCTGAATCCGCTTGTTTCCGGCATAAAAAAACCCGGTGCGCAAGCACCGGGCTGGGCACTGAAAGTGCAGGATTTACGGCTTGGTGCCGGTGGGGAAGGGCCAGGCCGCCTGGGGGTTCAGCGTGGTTTGCGCGGATGGTGCTGCGGCTGGGGCCTTCGCGGCTTTTTTGGCTGGGGCTACCTTCTTTGCAGGGGCTGCTTTTGGGGCGGGGGCAGCCTTCTTGGCGGCCACTACCTTCTTGGCAGGAGCGGCAGCTTTCTTCGCTGGCGCAGCCTTCTTGGCAGCCACTACCTTCTTGGCAGGAGCGGCAGCTTTCTTCGCTGGCGCAGCCTTCTTGGCAGCCACTACCTTCTTGGCAGGAGCAGCAGCTTTCTTCGCTGGTGCAGCCTTCGTGGCGGCCATTACTTTCTTCGCTGGAGCGGCCTTCTTGGCGGCCGGTTTTTTCGCAGTTGCCATCATGTTCTCCTTGGGTCAATTTGCAAAGAGCACTCTCTGTCTGCAGTGGACAGAAAGCGATCCATGAGGATGGATAAGAACTCCATCTCCATGAACACGGAAACGACCCACGCGATGGCGCTTTGAGGCGTTGTCGGCGTGGGGCGTGGTGTAAAGATCCATGGTGGTGTGATGCGAAAGGTGCTAGTCCCAGGACAGCGCACCACCAGACTGGTATTCAATAACGCGGGTCTCGAAGAAGTTGCGTTCCTTCTTCAGGTCGATCATCTCGCTCATCCAGGGAAACGGGTTTTCTTCGTTGGGGAACAGCGTTTCCAGCCCGATCTGCGTGGCGCGGCGATTGGCGATGTAACGCAGGTAGCCCTTGAACATGGAGGCATTCATTCCGAGCACGCCGCGCGGCATGGTGTCTTCGGCGTAGCGGTACTCCAGCTCAACCGCCCTGAGGAACAGTGCCTTGATTTCTGCCTTGAACGCTGCTGTCCAGAGGTGGGGGTTTTCCAGCTTGAGCTGATTGATCAGGTCGATGCCGAAATTGCAGTGCATTGACTCGTCCCGCAGGATGTACTGGTACTGCTCGGCGGCACCGGTCATCTTGTTCTGGCGACCCAGCGCCAGGATCTGCGTGAAACCGACGTAGAAGAACAGACCCTCCATCAGGCAGGCAAAGACGATCAGCGATTTGAGCAGCGTCTGGTCGTTCTCGGGAGTGCCGGTATGGAAGTTGGGATCCATGATCGCCTCGATGAAGGGGATCAGGAACTGGTCCTTGTCGCGAATCGACTGGACTTCGTTGTAGGCGTTGAAGATTTCGCTTTCATCAAGACCGAGCGACTCCACGATGTACTGGTAGGCGTGCGTGTGGATGGCTTCTTCAAATGCTTGGCGCAACAGAAACTGGCGGCACTCTGGTGCTGTGATGTGGCGATAGGTGCCCAGCACAATGTTGTTGGCCGCCAGCGAGTCTGCGGTGACAAAGAAGCCCAGGTTGCGCTTGATGATGCGGCGCTCGTCATCCGTCAGGCCGTTGGGGTCTTTCCACAACGCGATGTCCCGCGTCATGTTCACTTCCTGCGGCATCCAGTGATTGGCGCAAGTGGCCAGGTATTTTTCCCACGCCCACTTGTACTTGAATGGAACCAGCTGGTTGACGTCGGTCTGGCCGTTGATGATGCGTTTGTCGGCTGCGTTCACGCGGCGGTGCGCTGCCGCAGCGGTGGGCGCGGGCACACCACCGCCGGCGCTGACTGCAGCACCTACGACTTGCGCTGAGGGGGGCTGGAAAGACAGAGGCGGTTGTCCCGCCAGGCGGTTGTGGTTCAGACCGCCGTCCAGTTGATTTTGCGATGAGGGCTTGACTTCTTCGTCCCAGGTCAACATAGATTTTCCAGTGTTCGGATTATGAAAGCAGTGCTGCAAAAAGAAAAGCACTGAAGCGTTGTGCAGCAAGGTTTTGTTGCTTCACAACACATGCGCAACGCATCGGACAAGGCCGATGCGTTGCCGTTGCCGTTGTTACTGACAGGCTTCGCAGCCGGGATCGTCGATTGCGCAGAACTTGATGTCCGTGGCCGGCAGTGCGGCACCGGGTGATGCGGCGGCGGCCGCCGCGGTTTCGAGTGCGCTGGAGTGGGCCCGCGCAGGTGTCGATGCGCTGGTTGCACCACCTTCATTGCCCGACGAAACCGCGTTGAGCTGGCGCGTGGTCACCGTGCTCATCTCGACGTGTGTGGCACTTTGTGTGCGCAGGTAGTACGTGGTCTTGAGTCCGCGCACCCAGGCAAGTTTGTAGGTGTCGTCCAGTCTTTTGCCCGATGCGCCCGCCATGTAGATGTTCAGGCTCTGCGCCTGGTCAATCCACTTCTGGCGGCGCGATGCTGCCTCCACCAGCCACTGTGGGTCGACTTCAAACGCCGTGGAGTACAGCGCCTTGATGTCCTGGGGCACACGGTCGATCGGGTGGAGCGATCCCTTGAAGTGCTTGAGGTCCATGATCATCACGTCATCCCACAAGCCCAGTCGCTTGAGGTCGCGCACCAGGCCACCATTGATCACGGTGAATTCGCCTGACAGGTTGGACTTGACTGATAGGTTGCCGAACGAGGGTTCGATGGAGGCATCCACCCCAATGATGTTGGAAATCGTGGCCGTGGGGGCGATGGCAACGCAATTCGAGTTGCGCATACCGTCCTGTGCAATCTTGTTGCGCAGGGCGTCCCAGTCCAGCGTGGACGAGCGATCCACTTCCACATAGCCGCCGCGGGCCGTTGACAGCATATCGAGCGTGTCCAAAGGCAGGATGCCGCGATCCCATAGCGAGCCTTTGTAGCTGTGATATTTACCGCGCTCCCTGGCCAGATCACTGGAAGCCCAGTAGGCGTAATAGCAAATGGCTTCCATCGATTGATCAGCAAATTCCACGGCTTCTTGCGAAGCGTAAGGAATGCGCAGTTCGTACAGGCTGTCCTGAAAGGCCATGACCCCCAGGCCCACCGGGCGGTGGCGCAGGTTGGACTCCCGGGCCTTCTTGACGGCGTAGTAGTTGATGTCGATCACGTTGTCGAGCATGCGCATGGCCACCTTGATGGTCTTCTTGAGCTTGTCGTGGTCGAGTTTGCCGTCCTTGATGTGCTGCAGCAGATTGACCGAACCCAGGTTGCACACGGCGGTTTCGGTGTCGCTGGTGTTCAGCGTGATTTCGGTGCACAGGTTGGACGAGTGCACCACGCCGGCGTGCTGCTGGGGTGAACGCACGTTGCAGGCATCCTTGAACGTGATCCAGGGGTGGCCGGTTTCGAACAGCATGGTCAGCATCTTGCGCCACAGGTCGGTGGCCTGTACCGTCTTGGCAGGCTTGATCTCGCCGCGCGCTGCCGCCTCTTCGTAGGCGACATAGGCCTTTTCAAAGGCTGCGCCAAAAAGGTCGTGCAGGTCAGGCACGTCAGACGGCGAGAACAGCGTCCAGGTGCCCTTTTCCATCACGCGGCGCATGAACAGATCGGGAATCCAGTTGGCGGTATTCATGTCGTGCGTGCGGCGGCGGTCGTCACCGGTGTTCTTGCGCAGCTCCAGGAACTCTTCGATATCGAGGTGCCAGGTTTCCAGGTAGGTGCAGACGGCGCCTTTGCGCTTGCCGCCCTGGTTCACGGCCACGGCCGTGTCGTTGACCACTTTGAGGAAGGGCACCACCCCTTGCGACTCGCCATTGGTGCCCTTGATGTGGCTGCCCAGCGCGCGCACGCGGGTCCAGTCGTTGCCCAGGCCGCCAGCAAACTTGGACAGCAGGGCGTTTTCCTTGATGGACTCATAGATGCCATCGAGGTCGTCGGGTACTGTTGTGAGGTAGCAGCTGGACAACTGCGAACGCCGCGTGCCGCTGTTGAACAGCGTGGGCGTGCTGGACATGAAGTCGAAGCTGGAAAGAATCTCATAGAACTCGATGGCGCGTGCTTCGCGGTCGATCTCATTGAGCGAGAGTCCCATGGCCACGCGCATGAAGAAAGCCTGGGGCAGCTCGATGCGCGTTTTCTTGATGTGCAGGAAGTAGCGGTCATACAGGGTTTGCAGGCCGAGGTAATCAAATTGCAGGTCGCGGTCGGCCTTGAGGGCGGCGCCCAGGCGCTGCAGGTCGTACTGCAGCAGACGTTCATCCAGCAGCTCGTGCTCCACACCCTTCTTGATGAACTGCGGGAAATAGTCCACATAGCTTTGCGCCATTTCGGCCTGAGTGACTTCGCGGCCCAGCACCTCACGCACGATCGTGTGCAGCAACAGGCGCGCTGTGGCGTAGGTGTAGTCCGGATCCTTCTCGATGAGTGTGCGTGCGGCAAGAATGGACGCCTTGTAGACCTCTTCCATCGGTACGCCGTCATACAGGTTGCGCATGGTTTCCGCCACGATGGGCTGGGCGCTGATGTCTGAACCCAGGCCGACGCAGGCCGATGCAATGAGCGACTGCAGGCGGGCCAGGTCCAGCGCCACGCGCTCACCGCCGTCCATGACATGCAACTGGGGGGCTGCAGGGGTTTGCTCTTCGGCTTGTCGCGCGCGCTCCTGGGTGCGGCGCTCGCGGTAGAGCACGTAGGCCCGAGCAATTTCATGGTGACCGCTGCGCATCAGCCCCAGTTCCACCTGGTCCTGCACGTCCTCAATGTGAAAGGTGCCGCCGCCGGGGCGTGAGCGCATCAGCGCGCGGGTCACATTCTGGGTCAGCATGTCCACCACCTCGCGCACGCTGGCCGATGCGGCGCCTTGTGTACCGTGCACGGCCAGAAAGGCTTTCATCATGGCGACGGCGATCTTTTGCGGCTCAAACGGGACCACTGCGCCGTTGCGCCGGATGATCTGGTAGTGGGTCAGCACATTGGCCGTCGCGGGAGCGTGGGATGGCAGCGCCTGTGGCGTGGCGGCGAGGTTGTCGGGGGTGGTCAAAGCAGCTTGCATGGGTGTCCTCTCTGTGGGCTGGCGGGGGAGAAATGGCAGCAGGTCGGGGCTGCTGCAAAGGCTAGGCGTGTGCAACCGTTTTTGGTTGTCGCGCACTATATATGGTGTGTCGATCATGTTCAAGACACTACCGGTAGTGTAATGCCTTGGCTGGGTGAGTACTCCAAACCAGTGGTTCAAGAGCCACTTCGCAGTAATGAATGACAGCCAAGCCCGCGTGATCGCAAGGTTTGGCGCGTCAAATGTGGTGGCTGCGCGGGCTGTCGCGGAATTTGCCCCGCAGGGGCGCGTACAGCCTGGATGGAGGTTTCGAAGGGGCGCGATCCTACCCTGAATCTGCCGCTGTGTTTTAACCTGAAAAGAGGTCGGGTTTACCTGGGGGTCTCTTGACTCGGTAACTCAAGGATGTTTACAGGCAATTCGCTGCCCAGCTTGGCCCAGTCGAAGCCGGGGCCGGGGTCTTGTTTGCGGCCTGGGGCGATGTGTTCGTGTCCTGCCACATAGTGCAAGGGGTAGCGCTCGATCAAATCGCGACACAGCTCCCCAAGGGCTTCGTATTGGGCGGACTCGAATGTGAAACCCTCCAGGCCTTCCAGCTCAATGCCGATGGAGTCGTCGTTGCAGTTGGCCCGGCCGCGATAAAAAGACTGGCCAGCGTGCCAGGCGCGCTGGTCGCAGTCGACAAATTGCCAGAGCCGACCGTTGCGCTCAATGAAAAAATGCGCAGACACTTGCAGGCCTTTGATTTGCTGGTAATAGGGATGGGCATCCCAATCCAGGGCATTGGTGAACAACTGCTGCACAGCGCCAGTGCCGTATTGCCCGGGCGGCAGGCTGATGGAATGCACGACGACCAAGTCCACCACCTGCAAGGCCCCCAGGGGGCGGGGGCCGAAGTTAGGCGACGGTAGGCGCACCGCGCCGCGATGCCATCCCCCTTCCCATACGGATTGCAAACCGGCCATCTCAGCCGATCTCGTCTTGAAAATCCTGGTCGTTGGGCACACCGATGTTCAGGCGTGCAATCCGGTAACGGATCTGGCGCAGGCTGATGCCCAGGCGCGCCGCCGTGGCGGTGCGATTGAAGCCTGTTTCCTTGAGTGCGCGGATCAGAATATCGCGCTCTTGCTGGTCCAGCCATGCCTGCAAATCGTTGGGCAGGGGGGCTGTGCCAGCGCCATCCTGCTCCGCCACAGCGTGGGCTGTCATCGAGGATGGAGGTTCGTAGGGTGCCTTGTGGGGTGTCTGTAGCGGCTGTGAGGTCGCTGCGGGGGGCACAGAGCCCTGGGCGGGGGGGCTGCCAGACGAGAACGCTTCAACTTGCAGCTCATCCCCCTCACTCAATGCAACCGCGCGGTGCAGCACGTTCTCCAGTTCGCGCACGTTGCCCGTGAGCGGATGGGTGGCAATCGCCTGCAAGGCTTGTTCGGTGAGCCGGGGCACAGGCATGCCCGAGTCCTGACCAATGCGCGCCAGCAGCGTAGCGCACAAAGCGGGCAGGTCTTCCCTGCGCTCACGCAGGGGTGGAATGACGATTTCGATGACGTTCAGGCGGTAATAC
>ERZ1023696.103-NODE-103-length-17920-cov-3.083516_pt1 | contig 17920 bp, 19 predicted proteins | sample MGYA00520859_ERZ1023696 | MGnify/ENA primary metagenome ERZ1023696 (study PRJEB33180, sample SAMEA4046002) | wastewater metagenome | place: Denmark | collected 2016-03-13 | study: EMG produced TPA metagenomics assembly of the PRJEB13832 data set (Local...
AAATGCATCGATTGCATCTTTGGTAGGCGTGTCTGAATTGATTAGCCAAGTCAAAACCATCAGTGAATACACTCAGTCAACCATTGAAGTTTATGCGTATGCAACTTTGATTTACATCGTGTTGAATTTGAGCTTGATTGCCATCATGGGCTTTTTGGAGCGCAAATTGCGCGTGCCAGGCCTGATTGCGGGAGGGAAATAATCATGTTTTTTGATGATTTAGCCGTTGCATGGCCGCAATTGTGGCAAGGTTTTCAAGAGACCTTGAAGGTGGTGATTGCTGCTGTCGTGGGTGGTATTTTGTTGGGAACGATATTGGCCTTATTGCGCCTGTCACCCATCAAACCACTGTCTTGGATAGCCAAATTCTACGTCAATATGTTCCGCTCAATTCCATTGTTGTTGGTATTGATGTGGTTTTATTTTGCCGTACCCTTTATTTACACCGGAATTACCGGCAATTTTTTACAGGGCGACATCGCCTTCAAATCCAGTGTGGTGGCATTCATGCTGTTTGAGGCTGCGTACTTCTCTGAAATTGTTCGTGCCGGCATACAGTCCATCAGCCGCGGCCAGACTTTTGCCGCTTACGCTTTGGGCATGACATATGGCCAAACCATGCGTTTGGTGATTTTGCCGCAAGCCTTCCGAAAAATGCTGCCATTGTTATTGCAGCAAACCATTATTTTGTTCCAAGACTCCACTTTGGTGGCAGCGATTGGTTTAACCGATTTGTTCCGAGCAGCATATGTACGTGGCACCAATACCGCAGGTGGTATCTTGCCTTCTTACATTATCTTTGCAGGGTTGGTGTATTTCGTCATCAGCTTGCTGGCCACTTACGGTGTGAAAAAATTACATGCGAGGTTACGTGTATGAGTGAAGTCATGATTGATATTAAGGGCGTTAACAAATGGTATGGTCAATTCCAAGTGTTAACAGATTGCACCACTGCGATTAAAAAAGGTGAGGTTGTGGTGGTTTGTGGCCCATCTGGTTCGGGTAAATCCACCTTAATCAAAACCGTGAATGGCTTGGAGCCTTTCCAAAAAGGTGACATCGTGGTCAATGGCATTTCCATTGCCGACCCAAAAACCGACATGTCCAAATTGCGCAGCAAAGTGGGCATGGTGTTTCAACACTTTGAGCTGTTCCCACATTTGAGCATCACGGAAAATTTGACCGTGGCACAAGTGAAGGTATTGGGTCGCTCTATGGATGAGGCCAAGAAAAAAGGTTTGGCGTATTTGGATCGTGTGGGCTTGAGTGCACACGCCCACAAATACCCAGCTGAATTGTCGGGTGGTCAGCAGCAACGTGTGGCGATTGCCCGTGCCTTGTCTATGGATCCGATTGCGATGTTGTTTGACGAACCGACTTCGGCACTTGATCCTGAAATGATTAACGAGGTGTTGGACGTGATGGTGGGTTTGGCCAAAGAAGGCATGACCATGATGTGTGTTACGCACGAAATGGGTTTTGCCAAACTGGTGGCCGATCGCATCATTTTCATGGACAAAGGCTTGATTGAAGAAGACTGCAGCAAAGCAGAATTCTTCGGCAGCCCTCGAGGTGAGCGGGCGCAGCAATTCCTCGCTAAAATCTTGCACAGCTGATGAGCTTGCAGGACGCTTGCAAGCGTCCTGCTTGCGTTTGATCAAATTTCACATACAAATTATTGTGAAAACAGTCATGTCATGTGAACCTTAATTAATAGGGATGCAGGCGTGGTTTAAGCTAAATTGTGAGTGTTTTGAACGTTTTATTTTGCCAAAATTGCAAAAATGGAGGGTTTAGATTCTAAGAATGTTTGCTTTTATTTTTTGAAAGTTGATGTTTTTAAAAAAGAAAAATTGCGATACAAATTTTAATTTTTTGAAAAAAGTGTTGACACATACAATTAGTAGTTGTATAATTTATTTAACAACTAATAATTGTTTTGTTTCTTGAAACAAAAGGCTACTTATTATAATATAAATAGCCGATTGATTCAAGAACGCTATTCAAACTAGCTTGTAAGCCTTGATTAATTTTTCTAAAAGAAATCAAACAAAAATCAAGTCATACAAAAAGCAAATTTTGAATAATTGAACTTTGAAAAATAAATCATAATCGTTAGGATAATGAGCTATATTTCAGTTGTAATAACAAGGTGGTACTTTTATTATAACTGATTGTATAGCTGTTGTCAAAATGATAATGGCGGTGGAACCGTAAAAAGCCCATAGGGGATTGTAGAGTCCTCAGAACACTGCATAGATTTAGTGAGCCAAGACCTTGAAAAAGTGAGCCACAATCAAATCTCGGTCTATGTAGTGAACCTGTCTAACAAAGGAACGCATGGCGCTTGAAAAATGACTAAAAGTTTTTCGTATAGGTAATATGTTAGCTGACTTATGAAAGTATTTCAGCCTTGTTTGAAACAAGTACAAACGGTGGTAGGTTCGATTTTACCATGTCTTGAAAATGAAAGACTAGAGATTATATTGAATATTAATGTAACAAAAAAATACAGTATCAGTTCAATCTGATACTTTTTAATTTTCCGATAGAAAGCATTTGCTGAACATCATACAACATGAATGTGCTTGTTTCTATTAAATCAGGAAAACAATTATCAATGAGTGCCAACTTCGGTATGTTTGTTTCTTTAGCAATAAAGAAAATAATTGTCAATGAGTATCAACTTAGATATGTTTGTTTCCTGTGAAAATGACAATAGACAATGTTTGTCTGTTGTAAACTGCTTATAAGTTTATCCCAACTTTCCTTGTAAGTAGTTTAGAGCAGATAAAAATGAACGCTTGACCGAAAAGTCATAAAACTATTTAATACTTTCTAACCTTTCCTGTTGGTATAGTGGATATTTTGTCACTTGGTTAGCGATTATTCAAGTAAGAACTCGACCTCTTACTTGTCCGAAAGACTAATCAAACTTACTGTTTGTGTCTTTTGTTTGTGCTTGGACTAGAGAAATCTAGTCTTTTTTGTTTGACCTGAGCAAGTCTTAAAACTGTATTAACTTGTGGAGGTATAGAAAATGTCAAACTGTTTTAGTTGTCCGACTACAAAAGATTATTTTTTCGATTTTGACCTGAACATGTCATAAACTGTTTAGCCATATATAAACGAGATTAATGACTGAATATATCAGTCGAGACTAGGACAGGGTCTTATATACTGTCTGATAATTGAATTAACTGAGATTGAAAACAAGGTATTGAATCTCTTGTTTTTTTAGTGGCTTTTCTTAATGGTCAGATTATACGTTTACAATATCTAGCGTGTTTTTTGTACAATGTATAGCAGGTTCAATCCCTGAAAGCTACAAAAAATAAAAAATATAAGGAATAGAGGTATAGAAAAATGGTTGCTGATGAAGAATAAAAAAATTGAAAACATGACTAGAGCTGAGATTGAAGCCCTTAGTGTTGATGAATTAAAAGACGGTATGAAGTTTGTTTTTCGTGAAGCTGAGAAAAAAAGACGCTGGCAAGAAATAGATAATTTGGTTAAAAAAATTAATGGTTATAAACCTGAGCCTATCAAAGAAGATGAGTTTTCATTTATATTCAATCATATTTTTAGTTCTTGGGTAAAACAATGGGAGGACGAGAATAAGTAAAATTTTGACTATATTGACCTAAGCAAGTCATTAAACTGCGTGTCGTGAAGTTAAACTAATCAAAATGCTGTACTTCCAGCTCTTTAATTTTTGATTACAATGATTTTTTAGGAGAAAAATATGTCTGCATTAAAAACACTTTCAGTAAAACTGGAAGAAATTATCGAGGATAAAAAAATTTGGGTCAATCCTAACCCGACTAAAGTCAAAAAAACTATGACACAACCTGACTTGTTAGTTTACAGTGCTAGTGGTTTAAATGAGCCTAATTTCCGTGTGGTTGTACCTGCTAATAAAGGTTTTGTGCCTAACAGTCGAGTACAGGTAAAAATCATTAAGCCTAAACTTGGTGGCTTTATGTTTGATGAGGGTATTGCTGGTTTGAAAGATTCCGCTGTGATTTTTGCGGATAGTGTAGAGGAGATGAAATAATGGCAAAAGCAAAGAAAAAATATGGTCTTGATACCTTTAATAAAGGGTATTCTGTTGATGTTAAAGAAACTTATGGCGATTTGATTTATCTTGATACGATTGCTTCTGAACGGTTTAATTATGAAGATACTGAAACAGGTGCAATCTATGACAGTCAAGCCGAACTGGATAAAGAACAACCTGATAAAAACTTACAAAAAGTTGAAAACACACATGAAATTGAACATTTGTATGTGCAAGTTTATTCAGAAGTCCAAAAAGACAACATGGATATTCGTGTACCGTTAGACTTTGACGACAGTAAATTCAATATTAATGACCGTGTACGTCTGACTGGTAAAGTTGTTGCTCGATTACAAACTGGCACAAAACGTGTTGATGTAACTACCGCAAATGGTCGGACACGTCAAGAAACAGTGCCTGATTATTATTTCACAGTTTCTGCTGAGGGATTAGAAAAAGTATCTAATCAGTCTGCTACTCCTGCACCACAACCACCACAATCAAAAGAAGAAAATCAAAAGAAATAATCTTTGATTTTTAGGGAGTGGTGTTAAATGAAGTTGTTAAAACAGATTTTCTACTTTAGAGGTATAAAAATAGGCAAAAAAGAAAAAGTAGTATCAAGAATGACGGTTACTATTTTACTTTTGCCTTTTTTACTTTTATTTGGTCTTTTGACTTATCTTTTATTTTCACAACTGAGTTCAAATTTATATTTCTTGCTTGTTTACTTTCTTTTTGTATTTCTGATAAGTTTTATTGGTACTTTTATTTTGTATCGGTTGCTTCATATCAAATTTTGGTTTTTTAAAAAACTAGGAAATAGAAGATTATTATATCGTCATTTGTTAGAAAATAAAATTTATTATCCTATAAAACGTAAAGATAAACCCGATAAAATCAAACTACCTAATGTTTACCTCAAACAAAATAAGTACACCATTGTGGTCACTTTTCAGTTAGAGGGTCGACAATTTCAGGATAAGTTTTTAAATATTGGTGGCGCTTTAGAAGTGATGTACTCTGCAGATATGATGGGTAGAATAGATGAAAAAGGCTATATTAGCTATGTTTATTCTGCGGACACTATCTTAGGTCGCATCTCAGCTAAAGATGTACGTGTGGTTGACAAAGGACTTATCCTTATGGAAGATGTCTTTTGGGACTTTGTGCATAACCCTCATCTGTTAATTGCTGGTGGTACTGGTGGTGGTAAAACGGTTCTCTTACGCTCTATTTTAAATGGACTGCTTAGAGAGGGTCTAGTCGAGATACTAGACCCTAAACAAGCTGATTTTGTTTCTTTAGCTGAATTACCAGTCCTACAGGATAGGGTGGTTTTTGAAGTAGCTGATATGATTAATAAAATTATTGAGTTTAAAGAAAACATGGAAATTCGTTATGCGACAATGCGTCAACTTCAAAAAGAAAAAAATCAAAAAGAGCTAGGCAATTTTCAAGAATATGAATTGAAACCTGCTTTTTTGATCATTGATGAGTTTCCCTCTTTACGTGCTATGATGTCAGAAGATAGAGAAATGATGTTAGAAGCTGAGCGGGCTATGGGAGCTTTAAAACAGATTATCTTGAAAGGTCGTCAAGCGGGCTTCTTTGCGATTATCGCAACTCAGAATGTAAAAGCTGATGATTTGCCTTCTACTCTCAAAGATAATATCATGACACGTATTTCAGTTGGTCGTTTATCTCAATTTTCGTATGAGGTTATTTTTGGAGAAGAAAACAAAAATAAATTCTTTAAGTATATTGAACAAATTAATGGCGAACGTGTTTATGGTCGTGGTTATTATGGTGTATTTGGTAGTCCTGCTAGAGAGTTTTTCTCTCCTGAATTGCCTGATGTTAAAGAATTTTCATTTTATGATGAGTTTGAAACTTTAGAAAGGCTTGATTTAGAATTTGATAAACAAGATGTTGTGATTAAAACTTATACGGCTAAAGAACTATCAGATGAACTGAAACTTGATTATCGAGTTTTCAAAAAGTATAAGTCTGAGTTTGAAACGGCTGGTCAAGAATTTGATAAAACATTTAGTATGTCTGATTTAATTATGTTTGAAAGGGCAATTAGCTATAAGTCGAGTGGTAAAACTTACCAAGAATCTATTAGTGAAGCGATATTATGATGAAAAAAACAATTTTGACAACCATTGAGCGGTGGACTTGTCTGACAAACGAGACCATAAAAAACGTGGCGAACAGCAGAGCCGTAAGGCGGAAGCGTCGTGAGTGCGGTTTTTATGGGCTTGTTGCGCAGTTACAAGCCCTTTGCCTATGCCCGCAAGGGCATAGGCAAAACAGCTTACACCCCGAATTGTAATACGGGGTGTAACATCGCAACCAACTAACTAAACTCAATTATATCAAGGTTTAGGACATTCAGTATAGGTTGCTTAAACATACAGAAAAGAGACTAAGATATGAAATATTATGCGGTTGTTGTAAAAGGCGAGATGAGTGTTTTTGATGAAGCATACGTGATTAGCGCTAATAGCTTAATGGAAGTCGAAAGTGATATTAGTACACACTATTGTGGTAATAATTTTTCTTTAGCACGCTATCAGATAAAAGAAATTACAGAAGAGGAATATTGGAAACATGACGATAGACGAAAATTTTGATTTAAAAGGTATCATGAAAAACTACCTTTTATCTCAAAAAGACGTTGGTAAAATCGTTGGTGTTTCACAAGTATTTATTTCTAATGTGCTTTCTGGTAAAAAAACATTAAGCTCTAAAAAGAAGCAAGTTCTACTTGACTATCTGAGTTATAACTCAAAATATGAACTTGAAACAAGTGTTGACTATCTAAGAATTAGACTTAAAACTTTGAAGTGGTTTGAAGTGATTGAAGATTTACTCCTCATGGATAGTAACTTATTCAATATTGATGTATCAAGTATGCACAACTACAACATGAGCATGTCTTACGGTAGTATCCGTATTTTACGACATAGTGAAAATATTGATATGGGTACACTTGTTGAGTTTAATGGTGGTGGTTGTCGTGAGTTTGAACAGGAACTCAAAGACCAAAATAGAACATGGAAGCAGTTTTTTCAAGATTGTTTCCATTTTTCTATGAAGAAAAAACAGGTAACTGATTTTGAAGATTTAGATGATTACTTAAAATTCACTCGTCTTGATTTAGCGACTGATGAAATGTATTCCAAAAAAGGTAACTATGACTTACGTAAACTTTATGACAAAATGTTGGCAGGTCAAATCCAAACACCTTTCAGGCAGTTTTCTTCAAATGAAAGTTTCTTATATCGAGACGGCGAGTTTATCTCTACTGGCTTATCTTTATATTTTGGTTCACGTAAAAGTAAGTCAATCTATATCAATTTCTATGAAAAAGATAAAGAACAATCAATGGTACGTGATTTATATCTTGATGAAATTCATGAATTATACGGTTATAAAAACCGTTATGAAATAAGGTTATTTGGGGATAAAGCGACACAAGTCATTTTTGATTTCTGGTATAACGATATTCCACTACAAAATTTAGCAGGTCAAATTATCTCTCATTACTTGGATATTAAGGACGATAAAGGTAATTGGGATATTGAATGGTTAGATGTTTTTGGTTCAGATAAAAGTTATGGCTTTGTCAATAAACCTAGGGAAGTCAGTTATGACCGAACATTAAAATGGCTTGATTCATCTGTTTTTGCTTCTTTGAAAAGAAACTTGGAGATTGATAGATTGACTGGTTCTCGAAAGACAATGGACTTATTTTACGAAAAAGAACTTGATGAAAAAAATCAACATTTAGTAGATTCTATTGTTAAACAGAAAAAGGAAAGGGCATCTTATGACAACTTCCATGAAATGATAGAACTTGAATATGACTGATTTAACATTTTCTGAAATTGAAAAAATCAATGAAGCACGTGAAAGACGATTGGTTGAAGCGTCCTTAAAATTGAGTACTCAAAAAATGCGTGGCAGTTATGAAGCCAAAAGAAAAATCATGTTAAAGGATATTGATAGTGAAGCGTGTCAAATTATGCGTATAAAAATTGATGTTCTGTCTCATCATCATTACCTAATGAAAGATTGGCGCTGGCATGGTTTTGAAATGATGTATTTTGGTTGGACTAGAGAGGAGAAATTACAGGAACTTAAAAGATTAAATATTGAATATGATAAATTACTTTAAAAAGAGTGATTAAAATAATGATTGGGCGGGTATTGAACTTTTAAATAAACTAACTTTTAATAAAAGAAAAGAGGTATAACCTATGGCAAATGCAACACAAGAATATCCAAAAATTGACCCTAAAAAAACTAAACAGTTGATTAGTACTTTAGGGGAGCTGGTAGAAAAACACAATTTTGATGAAGCGTGGACGATTGCAGGACAGCTAAATAGTATTTTGAAAGAACAAGCTGAGAATTTAAATGGGGCTGAATACAGCGCTTTGGAGGGTGTTATTAAGTCCTATTATTCTCTTAATGAACAATACAAAAAGTTCAGTCAACGTACCTATGCTTTTGCACGTAAGGCAAATGATGTAGCGAGTTAATCTGAATGTGGGTGGTATTATTTTAATCAATAGAAAGAGGACAAAATGCAAATTAATGTTTATGAAATGATTGAAGATGATAAATTCTTTATCGGTAGTTATCCTGACAATTTTTCAAAAGGTCGGTGGTTTACTGTTGAGGAGCTTATTTATTCTAGTTATGAAAAAATTGAAGCTGAGTATTTAGATAAATACAATCCTAACGGACAGCCTGAGTTAGAACTTGGTGTATTTGATGTAGATAATGTTTCTGGTCTATGGAGTGGGGAATATGATGTTTCATCTTTAATTAATAAATTACGTGAAATTGAGTCAACTGAATATTATGAAATTGACTTAGAGATTTACGAATTTACAGAAGAATTTTTTGAAGAAACTGGTATGTCAATTTATGATGTTGCACGTGCAGTTTATTTTGGTAATATCAAAGGCTGGAGTGATGATTATATCGGTTTCAATGGTTACGGTAACTTTGAGACTTATTCTGAAACAGATTACCAGTCACAAATTGATATGTATGTAAAAGACTTAGATCTTTTTTAAATTAAGGGGCGCAAATGTCAAAATTTGCGTTCTTATAATAGCAAAACAGAAAGGTTTGTTATATGAAAAGGAGTAAAAAAATTGAGTGAACAAGAAGAACTCTACTATGAATTAAGTGATATTGCGCATGAAATGAAAATCAGAGTAAGTGATTTAATTATAGTTGCTAAAGAGTTAGAGTTTGGTGAGGTCAAACCTGACGACTTATTTACTTTATCAGAAGCTAAACAACTCATTGCACGGTATGATGAAAAACAAAACGAGCCTGAAAAAGTGCCTGAGAAAAAAGACAAAGGTTTACTGAAAAAACTCAGAACTAAGAAAGATGAATTGTTTGCGCCTAAAGATGATAAGAAAAACAAGAAAACTGTTACTTTCATCAATAAGCCCAAGAAAAAATTCACACTTAAAGGTTCTGGTACTTTCAAAAGTAAAGTCATTGTCTATGGCACAATTGGCTTATTATTGAGCTTATCAGTTGGTGCAACAACTTTATCCATTATGTCACGGTCAAAAGCCTTATCTAAACCAACTGTCTCAGTTGTATCTGATAAGCGTATATTGAGTGAAACAGACAATAAAGTCAATGTTTATATGACTAGCTTTATTAATAGTTATTTTAACTACTCGTCACAAAATACTGGCGATTATTCAAAAAAATTAACTGAGTATTTTGGCGATAATGTCAATATGACTTATCTACCTGAAAATAAAAGTGATATGAAATTAGTATCAAGTACTTTACTTAAAATTGAAAACAATTTAGCTACATATGTTGTCAATTACCAAGTAAAAGAAAATTCAGAAGATAAAAACAGTAAATTTCTTGATAGGTCTGTAGAATTTAACATTCCGTTTGCTAGTAAAGCTGACAGATTTTATGTGTCAGATACACCTTTCGTGACTGCCCTAAGCGAGTTACAAGGTAATAATGTTAAAAAACAAGGTCTGACAAAACAAACACAAGACTATACAGAAAGTGAAGTTAAAGAGTTTGGCACGTTCTTAGAAGCCTTTTTCACAGCTTATACAACTGATGATAAAACACTTGCCACTATGAGTGCTGATATTGTTGGTATTAAAGGCTATAAGTTTGATAAGTTACTTTACACTTATTATACTAAAGGTGCTTTTGGTACAACAACTGCTGTTGTGACAGTCTCTTTCAAAGACAGTCTCAATTCAATTCATAAAGAAAATTTTGAGTTGTCAATTAAGAAAAATGGGGATACTTGGTTTGTCAAAACATTAAATCACGGTGTCTCACAAGATTATTTTAAAGAAGAAAAGGAAAAATAAAATGACAAATATTTTAAACGCTGTCGCATTACTTATTCTAATCGGTGCTGGTATCGGTGCTTTGAAAGCCTTTGCGAAAGGCGATAAGACAAACGCATTAATGACTGGCTTAATAGGACTTACGGTATCTAGTATTCTAAGTCCAACAACATTTGAAGCATGGAAAGTTGTGATAGGTTCTGTAATTTCTGGAATCGGTAAAGTAATTAACAGTATTTCTGGTTCTTTGTAATATGGAAGATAAAGAGAGATACCCTGATAGAGATACATTTTCATACCAATTATCATTAGAAGCGCCCTCATATTTACCACCAATACCTTTGGTTGGCGAAAAAAAATTATCATGGGCTTTTTATTTGATTTTAGAGTTTACTTTGTCAATGCTATTCTTTTGGAAAGTATTATTTTTCTTTTCAGTGTATTGGGCATTTATATTTTCGGCTTTAATTGCTTGGAACTTTGCTGACCCTGTGGCTGATTTAAAGATTGACGGTAAATTCTTTCATAGATATTTGTTTGATAAAATCATGTATTGGTTGATTTACGGTAGAAGAAAAAACACACATTACCTATCACAAGGTAATCTTATAAAGAAAATAAGGAGTTAGAAATTTGAATAAAAGAAATGGGATTGTTGCTTTTCACGGTAATTTGATGTTACGGTCAAATCTTGATGTCTATGCAATGTATGAAATTCCTGAAACGATTGTTAATACAGTAGATATTACACTGAAAAATGAATTTAAGGAATTGGTATCTGATACTTTATCTGATTTAGAAATTTTCGGTGGCTTTGAAGTCTCAACGATTCCATTTTCTACAGAAGCAACACATAATTATAAGTTTTTGGAGCAGGACTTAGCAGAAGATACTAAACCAGTTGGCTTGTATCTTATGAAAAGGCAAGCTGAGGAGCTTAAAAAACAAATTGGCGAAACTTCTCAGGATAGATTCTTTTTAACTATACCGCTTAGAAATAATCATGTATCACTTGATTTTAAAGACGGTCTTAAAACAGCTATTACTGATTTTTCAAATAGAGTAATGGCAACAATTGGTTCTGATGTTACTTTTGATGAAGATTGGTATGAACGATTTGAAGAACTCAATCATGAAATTTATCAAACACTGTTACCACTCAACGGTTATATGCCAAAACAAGACCAGACAATTTTCGTCAATAATAATCACTATTTACGTGGTATGTCAGTAGATAGAGAGCTTGAAATTATTCAAATTGAAAATAACATTGATAATTTTGGCAGTGCTGGTGTTAGTTTTGAAAATTATGGTATTTTAACTTTAAGTGACGGTGCGCAAACAACTTACTTAGCTATATTGCCGATTGCCATACCACCGTCAAACTTATCTTATAATCACTTTATCGAAAGACGGCGATTACTAGGTTTTGATACAGAGGTACAAACAAAGGCTATCTTTGCTAAGAAGAATGGCTTTAATTCAATGCAACAACGTGCCAATCGTGCTAAGCAAAAACATAAAAAAACAAATGAAGATATTGCTATGAGAAATGGCATTGTTCGTGATGAAATCGGACAAGCAGAAGCCCTTTCAGAAGATTTAGTAAAAAAATCAAACCGTGGCGAAACAATTATCTCTTATCTTCAATCAATGTTTGTCTATGATGATGATTATGACCGCTTACAAGAAAAAATAAAAATTGTCATGCGGAATTTCAAAAAAGCTAACATTGAGTTAGCACGTGCTAAAGATGACCAAATTTATCTCTTTTATAAACATAGATTGACTGAGCCTTTATTTGAGAATGAACGCAGATACTTACAAACAACCACAATGGCAGGCTTTGCGGAAAGTCTGTTTTTTACTGGTCAAAAAGTAGGTTCTGATGTTGGCTTGTATATGGGTAGAGTGGATTCAAGATATGACCGTTGGTCTGGTGGTTATAAAGAAGCACTCCAAAATTCGAGAAATCTTGTCTATTATAATCTGTTACAAGCTAATAAGTTAGATGTTGAGGGTAAAATTAGCTTTGACGGTCTTGTAAAAGTAACAGGTCAAATGGGCATGGGAAAATCATTCTTTGTTAAGCAAATGTTTGTCATGAATAGTATTTTGAAAACAAAATTGCTTTACTTTGACCCCAAAGCAGAAGTTAGAAAACAATTCATGAAAGTTTTACATGAGTATGAAAGTCAAGGTATCTATCCTGAAATTTGTGACTATATCAAACAGATTAATTTTGTGACAGTTGACGCTAGAAATTCTGAAAATCATGGTGTCCTTGACCCGCTAGTTTTCTTGACAGGACAAGAAGCTAAAAACTTGATTATTTCTATGATAGGCGAGTTTTACGACTTGAAACAAAATGAACAATTTGAAAAAGAATTGTTACAAATGATTGAAAAATATCTAGTCTTGCGTGAAAATGGCGAAAAAGTCGGTACTAAAAATATCATGGAAGCCCTCACTAAGAGTGAAACGGATAGAGTGAGAATTACGGCGGAGTTACTACTTGAAAAAATGAGCAATTCTACTCTATCTCTTTGTTTCTCTAATGGTCAAAATAAAGCCATTAGTATGTCAAAACGTATTTCAATTATTGAAGTAACTGGTCTTGAATTACCGACAAGTGAAACAAGTATTACTGAAAATCAAAGACAGTCTCTAGTCGCTCTTTATGCCCTAGGTCAATTCTGTTACAAATTTGGTTCTGAAAGCAAGAAAGAATCAATTACTTTCATTGATGAAGCATGGTTCTTTAATATTACTGATGTGGGTAGAGAAATTATTATGAAAATCAGACGAACTGGTCGGTCGTTTAATAATTTCTTGGTATTCGTTTCTCAATCTCACAAAGATTCTAATTCAGAATTAGATGATACTGGTTTTGGTACATTGTTTAGTTTTAACTCTCCGACTGAGACAGATTTAATCTTAGATACTCATGGTATTGTGAAATCAGAAGAAACACGTAAATGGGTGTCTAGCATGTCTATGGGTCAATGTCTCTTTACTGACCCGTTTGGGCGTACTGAACGGATTACAATTGACGGTATTGTTTCTGAAATCAATCCATTGTGTGACACAATCGAAACAGAATTAGTCGCTGTATAAAGACTTGAAAGGAAAATATCAATGAAAAACAAAAAATCACTTGTGGATATGGTATTAGGTGTTGTCATATTCCTTGTATTCTTTTTAATGATGTTGAAAATGACTGGTCTTTATGAACCGTTCATCAAGACAATTAGATACTTACCAGATTTTCTGAAAGATATTGGTAATTCTTGGAAAGCGGGGCTTAAATGAAAAAGATTTTAGTTGCGCTAACCTTTTTAAGTCTGTTGTTTTGTGGTAGTCAAGCCTACGCTTTAGACACAGGTAATGCAGTTGTCACTAATGATACTATCGGTTCTGATAGTGGTATTAAAGCACCTGAGTTTGTAACAAATGCCCAAGGCGATATTGTTAATACTCCAGAGTATAAAGCAGTTCTAACAATTATTAATGAGATTAAAAATCTAAGTAATCAAACACAAGGTAATAATGCGATTCCGATTACAGAAGAAACTTATCAAAAATATAATCTACTCTATCAAGGGGCTATTTCAAAATTATCAAATGCGGGATATGATAAAACAAAAACTGCTTCTGCTATTACAACATTAAATAATGCTTATAATAGTGCTATTTTAACAAAGGCTGGTACAATTGATAGTTCAAATGATTATCAAGAAGCACTAGCTAAAGAAGCAGGTGCTATTAATGCAAAAGATATGTCAGCCTTATCAGCTTATACAAGTTATATGTATATTGAGGATAAAGGTTTTTTTGGTGCTAAAGAGGCTTTCCCTAAAATCATTAACTGGGTAGTACAGTTGATTTTTGCGGGTTCAAAATTGATGTTTCTATTAGATTCATTGATTTTATCGGCAGTATCTAATATTGATATTTTTCAGTATTTAGATGATTTTGTATCTAAAATGCAGGCTATTCTGCAAGCACTACTCTTACCTGTTATCTTTCCAATGGCTATGGTCTTTGTGGGTATTAGTGCTTTCAAAGATTTGTCAGAAGGTAAACCGTTTGGTAAGAAAATTCTAGGTGTTATACTTCGTATAGTTGTAGCTGGTGTTTTTTTCTTACCAGTTTCAAGCGGAAGTGGTGCATATAAAGGGACACATGTTATTACTCGCATTGTTTATGTGACTAAAAGTTTTACAGACACTTTTACAAGTTCTTTGATTAATAACTTATCAAAGGTAACAATCGCAAATGATACGACTGAAAAAACTTCTACAACCAATTTCACGGCTAATGTTTCAACGACAAATGATAGGGTGTCTGATAGTACAATTAATGCTTTGAAAACACAATTATTTAATGTCATTGTAAAAGAACCCTTTAAGGAAATGAACTTTGATACCAATAAGTTACCTGAAAATTCGGTACAAAGTGAACAAACGGCATTACTTGCAACAAAAGGCGATACTGATTCGGTTAGTAAATATGCTAAGAAAAATAAAGAAGCTGGCTTCACAAAATTAGGGTTTTCAAGTATAGCCGATAAATTTATGGTTGCATTAGCTTCTCTGTTTAAAGGTTTTGTTTTAACTGTGATTACAGTTGGTACATTAATGTACACGTGGGTGTTACAGTTAATTGTTGTTTTTGCGATATTTGTAGCACCTATTATATTAGTCTTGTCTATTTTGCCACAATTTGAACACATGGCTGGTAATTTGGCAAAAAGAATCGTCGTGTTTACGGCTTTATCAGTATCTGGTCTATTAGGTGTGCAAATGGGGCTTATCTTTAATAGCTTTGTGGAAATGGCATTTAGAAATGTGTCACATTCATATTATATTTCAATTTTCATACAGTTCGCTTTGTATTTCCTTTTGTGGAAACAAAGAGATAAGTTGACTTCTCTATTTGATACAGCTAAGAAAAGTGTTTCTGAATTGGCAAAAGGTAGTCTTGATTCTGTCAAGTCATTACCAAGCTTGTCTAATGCCAAAAATCCATTTAACTTTAACAAAACACCTGCTCTCTCAACTTCTAGTGGTAGTCTATCAAGTAATGGTCTATCTACTCATAATCAAATGTCGAAAAGCAAAGTTGACGGTCTGAAAAAGGCAGGTACTGTTGGCAAAACGCTCACTAAAAAAGGTGTCAAAGGTGCTGTTAAAACAAGTGACAACCTGCGTTTCGGTCAAGATGAAAAAGCTAAACAACTTGCCATAGCTAAACGAAAAGAGACAATGAGCAACTTAAAAGGTAAGTGGGAAAATACAAAAGGTGCTTTTTCAGATACTAAACAAGCTCTGACTGATTCTAAAGATAAATTGAAAACTAAATTTTCAAGTTCTGTTGGTTTAATGCCTAAAAATGAAGCTGAAAAGAAACTTGCAAAATTTGATAGCAATAAACTACAACGTTCTGAAAATAAGGTTTTGAGAGATAAAACATCACAAGCTATCAATTACCAAAAACGAAAAGATGAACTTAAAGGTAAGTTTTCGGACGGTATAAAAGCAGATATGCCAGCAAGAAAAGCCAGACAAAAAGGTCAAGTTGAACGTTTGAGTAAAGAGTTGTTTACTGAAAAGCCCCAATTACCAACTTCTGACAAAAGTCAAAAACGAGATATTAAAATCAAAACCGCCAACGCAAAACGTGGTATTTTCGATAGCGGTATTATTGAGAGGAAAGGAAAATAATTATGAAAATCATCAAAACTATTTTTGTTGGGATAGTTGCTATCCCTGTTTGGTTTGTGGTTAGTTTATTTAAGAAAAAGTGAGGTAGCAACATACCTAGAAAGAAAATCAAATGAAAAAGAAAAAACATTTATTTCTGATAGGTATGTTTATACCTATTTTTTTTATATTTTTACTTGTCATTGTGGCAGGTGGCACTTCATCAAGTGCGGATAGTTTTTCGAGTTCTGCGGGTAGTCTAAACATCACATCAAAAGACCTAGCAAGTAAGGCTAATATCTCAGAAGAAAAGGCTCAAAATGTTATTGATATAGCTAACTATCTTATGAGTAAAGAACGCTTTAGCATTCAAGGTGCAAGTGGTGCTTTAGCAGTAGCTGAAAGGGAGTCAGGCTTTGACCCTAAAGCCGAAAATATCGGCGGTGGTGTGGCAGGTATCTTTCAATGGTCTGGTTGGTCTAATACGGTCAATGGCAATCGTTGGTCTAAGGCTGAAAGTAGAACACTGTCAATGGACGTTGAGTTAAAACTTATGTCTGCTGAACTAAACGGTGCATACAAGAGAACAAAAGACCTTGTGAGCGTCTCTACTGACCCTAAACAAGCGAGTTTAGACTGGTCACAATATTATGAGGGTGTCGCTTTAAGTGACGGTCAAACAAAGGCTGACAAGCTCCAAGATGATGCCCAAAAGTGGTATGACTTACTCAAAGATCATGTAGGCTTTAGTAGCGAAAATGGGCAGTCTGTCAATGGTGTGATGTCAACTGATGTGCCAAGTGGTTGGTCTATTGACACATCATTTAGCGGTCAAGCCTATAATGGCTCTGGTTCATATCCACAAGGACAATGTACGTGGTACGTCTATAACAGGGCTTATCAGTTAGGCATTAAGTTTGATAGTTTCATGGGCAATGGTGGCGATTGGGCAAGTAAGGCAGGTTATTCTGTCTCTCATGACCCTAAACTCCATACTGCTCTAAGTTTTGTACAAGGTCAAGCAGGTTCTGACCCAACATACGGTCATGTGGCATTTGTAGAACAAGTCAAAGATGATGGCTCTATTTTAATTTCAGAAATGAATGTGACAGGTCTACCACCATTGACTGTTTCTTATCGTACATTTTCAGCTGATGAAGCTAAGCAATTTTGGTATGTAGAGGGGAAATAATCAATGAATTTAACAGAATTTAGAATGCGAGCGATGAATGATGAAGTCCAGATGATAGAGGACTTCAATTTTTTTGAGCAAAAAGTCGCAAGTTTTAAAAAAGACTTGTACTTATCCCCTTATGCGAAAATCAATGAAATTTTAGCATGGTGTGAATTGCTCATCAAGTATGAAAAACAAATTGATTTACTTTGTCTTGAAGCAAAACAAGCGATACAAGATAAGTTGAATAAACTCAATCCTGATACAATTGAAAGCCACGCAAGTGTGGACGACAAGACAATCAGTGTCTGGTCTGACTATGTTTTAGAATTACTAGAATTAGATAGGCGCTATCAAGATGTTGTCTATAGTTTCTGTGTCTCTATTGATAATTGTGTCAGATATTTAGTGTCTTATACTGATGAATTGGCTGAGTTTGGCTTTAGCTTACCGCAAATTATGGTTAAAGTTCGAGACCTTGGCACATTTCATTGGTTAAACAAACAGTCAAAAGCTCAACTATTGAGCTGTATTTAAATTTTAGTGTACCTTTAGTTTAATTGTAGAACACTCACAATGTGAGCGGTGCATGTTCGTTATATGCAAG
>ERZ1023696.104-NODE-104-length-17891-cov-5.518014_pt1 | contig 17891 bp, 12 predicted proteins | sample MGYA00520859_ERZ1023696 | MGnify/ENA primary metagenome ERZ1023696 (study PRJEB33180, sample SAMEA4046002) | wastewater metagenome | place: Denmark | collected 2016-03-13 | study: EMG produced TPA metagenomics assembly of the PRJEB13832 data set (Local...
CAGGCCATCCAACTGGTCTCGCAGTGAGGCCCTCTGATGTCGCACTGTGACATCAGAGTACTTGACCGATTAGGTCACAGTGTTTCCTTACTCAGGGCTGAATGAACCCGTTCAGCTTTTCTTATCTAGAGGATAATTTTTGCGGTACTTCCTTCGGTGGTGCGGTCGACTTTGATATGGACGGGTATGCGCGTCTTCAATTCCTCAACGTGCGAAATGATACCGACTAAACGGCCACAACTGTTCAGGGAGAATAGCGCCTCGATTGCGGTATCCAAAGACTCTGGATCCAGCGAACCGAAGCCTTCATCAATGAACAGTGTATCGATCTGGATTCCTCCGCTGCGGCTCTGCATCACGTCGCTTAGACCAAGGGCAAGCGCAAGGGAAGCCTTGAAGCCTTCACCGCCCGACAACGTTTTGACGCTGCGGGTTTGACCGGTGTAATGGTCGAATACATCGAGATCCAGTCCCTTAGCTCCGGCACCTTTGCCTTTGTCTTCCTTGCGCAACAACAGATAGCGGTTGTTCGTCATCTGTTGGAAGCGAAGATTGGCAGCTTCGATGATTTCCTCATAATAGATCGCCAGCACATAGCGTTCGAATGAGATATAATCAGTTTCTTTGGTTCCGTTGGCGATGTCCGACAAAGTCTTGTATTTTTGGTAATCGGAAATGATCTGCTGTTGCTTTTTGTAGATCACAGCGATTTCTTGCGCCGCTTTTTTTAGCATTTGGATATCGCCTGCAAGCTGATCTTTTTGCTCTTCCGATGCGCGGATTGTATTGTCCAGAAGCATTTTTTGATCGGTGCAGGAGACGACGGTTTGATCCTGATCCAATACTGCAGCGCTCTTTCTTACATCTTGCAAACGGGTCACGGTGACATTCAGGTCGTCTTCATGACTGCGGATTCGTTTCTGGATTTCCAGAGACAATGCCTTATCCAATATTAGATGGTCGAAAGGTTCTTCCAGTCCTGTATCAGCCAGTACGGTTTTGTAGGTTGTTTCCGCATCCAACAAAGCATGTGTTGCTTCCTCAACTTGGGCCGCGTAGGTGGTCCTGTTGGCATGGCAGACGGCAATCCGTTTCTCGAGGTCCGTCAGCTCGCTGTTCAGCCTGTTGTAGTCATTTGTGCTGGTCTCAATGGTTTCGTTGAGCTGCAGGATTTCATTTTGCACAGTTGCGAGGTCTTTGTCGCCCAAAATTTGCTGTTCCTGTTCGATATCGGCCAGCAGGTCCCTGGAAAGAGTTTCGTTCAAGTGCAATGTTTTCTGAAGCGTAAGACAGTTCTGGTCGATCTCCTGCAGATTTGTTTCGATGTTGTTTTGCTGCTTGACGAGGGTCTCTTCTTCGTCAAGAATCTTCTGCAGAGCTATCATCTCCGACAGCAGCGTTTTTTCTGACGCGATTTCGCTATCGCGTTTTGCTTTCTGTTCCTGTTTGTAAGTTTCGAAAGTTTCAGCCGGGATAGCGAACTCATCGAAGAGATCGGCCAGTTGTTTTCGGATTCCGGAAAGTTCGGCAGTCCCCTGCTGGTAATCCGCATATGCCTGATTCCGTTTTTTCTCCAGCTGCTCCCGGTCCTGATCGGAGAGGGTCTCTGCCGTTTTTTGAGCGGGTGCGGGATGGTCTGTTGAACCGCAGACAAGACAAGCTTCTCCGCTGATCAGCTGTTCTGCTAAAATGCCTGCGATGTTGCGGTTGTAGAGCAGGATTTCGTCCTTGAACTGTTGATCGATTGCCATGAATTCTTTTTCCAGAATCAGGAATCGTGCACCTTTTGCAAGTTTTTCAGCCAACAATTTTTCGGTTTGGACAATCCTCTTGTGGATCTGATCGGATTGCTGCACGTTCATTCGGCAAGCACTCAATTTGTCTTTGATACTGGCAGCTTCTTTTTGGGCTTGTTTCAGCCCCGCAAGCCTCTGCTGGCACTGCTCCTGTTTTTCTTTTTGCGCTTGTTTAAGATTTGCATGTTTCTGCAGTTCTTTCGTGGCATCGTTGCCTGCTTTCTGGTAACCTGCCAGTTCTTTCTGCTTCTTCGCCAAGGCGATAAGCTGTTTTTCCTGTTCCTTCACGGTGCCGATCTTTTCACGCAAGCCTGGGATCAGGGAAAAGGCAAGTTCAGCCACCTCGAATGCCGATTGCTTATCGCGTGAAGCTTGATTCAATTGGTCCAAGAGAGCGTCATTTTGTTTGGATTGTTCCTGTTTTGCAGCCCTGTTTGTGGATGCTGCAATGTACAGCGACCTTTTTTCCTCGGCTTTAACGGCTTGTTCATGGCGCTCCAATTGCTGCTTCCATCCTAGGACTGAAGCTTCTTCTTCCTCCAGAACTTTCAGCCGTACCTCCAACTGTGCGATATCTTCCAGCAATTTGATGGTATCGGAAACGGCTTGACTTTGTGAACGCAAAGAAGTTAGCTGCAGTTCTTTGACTTCACGTTCTTCTTCGAGCGCCGCCAACAGATCTGCGATCCGAACCAGGATCTGCTCGGTGTCCTGCAAGCGGAGCGCTTCTTGCAAGGCTTCATCTTTGATTCCCGAGGCAAAGGAATAAGCGGTCTGTAGCGAATCATGGGCGGAAGTCGCCTGGCTCTGTAATGATTTGGCCCGCTCCTTCAGTTCCTCCTGGAATCTTTTCAAAATCTCGGTCCCGAAGATGTTCCGGAAAATAGTCTCTTTGTCATTGCTGTTCGATTCCAGTAGTTTTTTGAATTCCCCTTGCGGCAGCATGACGATCTGTTTGAACTGCTCGTAGTTCAAAGAAAGCAATTGCTCTATTTCCGCATTGGCGTCGCGCGCTTTCGTCGTCACGGTGTCGTCGTGATAAAAGGCGACATCAGCTTTCAAATCGATGATTTTTCCGCTTTTCCCAGGACCTGTCTGGGCAGGGGAGCGTCTGACGCGGTAAGATTTCCCGTTGTATTCGAACGTCAGATCGACGTAACAGATCGACTCTTCCGTTGCGAACTGCGACTTGAAGGTGTCCTTTTCCCGGCTGCTGCCGCTGGCGACATCGTAAAGGGCATAGGCGATGGCATCAAAAATTGTGGTTTTGCCGGCACCGGTAGGCCCGCTAACCAGGAACAATGTTTGGTTCTGGAATTGCGTGAAGTCCAATACGATCTTTTCTTTGTAGGGACCAAAGGCATTCATCTCTAATTTTAAGGGTCTCATCTAATCTTTCCTTCCCAAAGCGGAAAAGATATCCGCAACGATTTTTTGACCGGATTCTTCCATTTCAATGGCGCGGTATTGCTCATAAAAATCCTTGAACAAATCCGGATAGGACAACTGTTGGAGATCCTCCCGGTTATGCTGCAAGGCCACCGATTCGGTTTCTCTTCGGCTGACGTATTCGAGCCCCATCGCGTGTGGATAGCGACGGCGCAGTTGGTTCATCGCATCCAGTACGTATTCCGTATCCTCCAGTTCGAAGAACAGGTAGTCCTCGGATTGCCCCTTCATCAGTTCTGAGAATGTACTCCGGATTGTGCGCATATCGCGCAAAGGCTTGATCCGGAGCGGTTCGATCTCCAGTTTGTCTTTTTCTATCGTCACGATGCTCGTCTGCTTTTGATGCGGGGTTTCTGATTTGGAATACTTCAGGATTGAGCCACTATAGCGGACTTTGTCGTCTTTGACTTTCTGGGCCTTGTGCAGATGGCCCAGAGCGACATAATCAAAGTCCTCAAACAGCGACACATCCACGTATTCGGAAGTACCGATACTGAGCGGACGTTCGGAATCGGATGGTTCGCTCGTGTCGTTTCCGGTCTGGATCACATAGCCGTGCGCAATCAGGATGTTGACTTCATTTGGGTTCATGGTTGCTTTTACGGTCGCCAACTGCGCACGAATGGCATCCTCCATATTTTTGATTGTGTCGTCCTGAAGCTTCTCTCGGACATAGACATGATCCGCAAAAGGCAGCAGATAGAAATTGGTTCCCTCGAAAGCAACTTTTCGGATGGTATCTTTCATGGTTCCTTCTATATACAGGCGGCTGTCGGCCAACAGATCGGCGGCATATTCGATCCGCTCGTTGCTGTCGTGGTTGCCGGCGATGACGAACACAGGCACGCCCAATTCCTTCACCATCCGGGTCAGTGTCCGATTGGCCAACGCTACCGCTTCTTTCGGAGGCAACGCACGGTCGTAGAGGTCTCCGGCCATAATGATCGCATCGATTTCTTTATCTTTGAGTAGCTCGATCAGGTTCGTCAAGTAATAACGCTGATCTTCCAGCATGGAAAAATCATTGACGATTTTACCGAGATGCCAATCAGCTGTATGCAGTATTCTCATGGGAAAGGCTCCTGTCCATTGGTTAGTATTTTTTAAGTAAATACATTCATTTTCCATTATACCAGACTACACCGGAAGCCAGCAGAGGCAATTATGGCCGACCGAGTGAAATGCTAGTGATGTGGGCGCTTTTGAGCTATAGTATGTATAAGAGGTCGGACGAATTAAGCAGTTGAAGGAGGAACCAAAATGGATCTGGGGCTAAAGAATAAAGTGGCATTGGTCGTTGCTTCGAGTCAAGGGTTGGGCAAAGCGGTGGCGAAGGAACTCGTCAAAGAAGGCGCGCACGTTATGCTCACCAGCAGAAGCGAGGACAAATTGGCTGAGGTGAAAGAAGAGCTGGAAGCCATGCATGCCGGAAAGGTCGCGTATTTCCCTTGCGACATCACTAAAGTTGAGGACATCCAGAAACTGGTGGCACGGACCCATACAGTATTCGGGAAAATCGATATCTTGCTGAACAACGCAGGTGGTCCGCCAAGCGGGAAATTCGATTCCTTTTCCGATGAAGTATGGCAGCAGGCCTTCGAATTGAACTTGCTGAGCTACATCCGGATCATCCGCGAAGTACTGCCTGATTTGCGTAAAGAGGGCGGACGCATCGTCAACATCGCCTCGATTTCGGTGAAGACACCTTTACCGAATCTGGTGCTTTCCAATACGTTCCGAAACGGCATCGTCGGCCTAAGCAAAACGCTGGCCGATGAATTGGCGCCCGACAACATCCTCGTGAACGTCGTTGCGCCGGGAAAAATCGAAACCGATCGCTTGAAATATCTGAATGAGGCGAACGCTAAAGCGAGAGAATTGACAGTTGCGGAAGTCGACAAGGCTGCTATCGCAGGCATTCCTTTAGGACGTTACGGTACACCGGAAGAATTCGCAAAAGCTGTTGTTTTCCTACTTTCCGAAGCGAATACATACATCACCGGCAGTACACTATATGTGGATGGCGGGGCAGTCAAAGCGATTTGAAGCCGAACCGCCATCCGAAACAGACAGGAGAATGAAATATGGGACAAGTAATCATCAACGCAGACGATTTTGGTCTCACAAATGGCGTGAACTACGGCATCATCGATAGTTTTTTGTACGGCATCACCACCTCGACGACCCTGCTGGCGAACGGAGCGGCATTCGATCATGCTGTGGCATTGGCATCCGATCATCCGGAGCTGGAAATCGGAGTTCATCTGAATCTGACGCTCGCAAAGCCCCTATTGCCTGACGCATCCACCATCAGTGCCGATGGGCGTTTCCACACCAGAGAATACGTGCAGCAGCATGCAGCTTCACTGGATCTGGATGAGGTCTATGCGGAGTGGCATGCGCAAATCGAAAAAGTTCGCAAGGCGGGCATCAAACCAACGCATTTGGATTCGCACCACCATGTGCATATGTTGGAGCCGCTCAACAAAGTCATCCTGTCGTTGGCGATCCAGTACGAGCTGCCGATCCGGGATCATTTCGAGGGTAGCCATGGGGTGCTGCATACGGACCGCCAATTCGACCTCGGCTTCGCTGCTGAAAAACCGCAGGCCGAATTGGGAATGAGTGTGATGGAGAAGTTGGATGATATTATGGCCGTCCTGGAAAAGCCGGACACCTCGGTCGAATTGATCGTCCATCCGGGTTATGTCGATGCCAGTCTGGAACGCGTCAGTAGCCTGCAGAAGGATCGAGCCTATATGGCCGAATTCTTGATGCATTCAGATTTTGCGGATCGCATCCGTGAAGATGAGGCAATCCAGTTGATTTCGTATGCGGAATTGGAAGAGTAATACGATAAGAAATAACAAAGGCTGTCTCGTTTTTCGAAACAGCCTTTGCCGTTCTCCGGCGAATGAAGGCTTGACCGGAGTTCAGACTGCATTCGGGCTTGTGTGCTCCGATGAGACCGGCCTCACCGAATTTGAGGCGGATAGTTACCGCTATCCTCCGATGAGCATCCGCCTCACCGGAGCTACAGGAAGAAACTGAGTAAACTGGGTTGCTCCTCTGATCAGCACATTTTAGTCCAATAGTATCATTTTGTATTTGTCACTAAATTATAATCATTATCATTAACAAAAAATAGGGAATCAGTGATAGAATAGAAGAATGAAGCATTACCAACCTGAACAGCGGTTTTTGGAGTTTGCATCGGGTTTGGATGCAATTTGAATGATAAAGGAGCAATCTAAAAAATGGCATTATTGGAAATGGAACATCTGAGTTTTGTGTCGGACGGCAAAGTCATTCTGGATGACATCAGCTATTCGCTGGAAGAGGGCGAGTTTCTCTCGATAACCGGCCCGTCCGGAAGCGGCAAGAGCACACTTTTGAAGATCATTGCGACGATCCTTTCGCGTACCGAAGGGGAAATACGCTACCAAGGGAAATCGCTGGATGAATATGAACCTACCGAATACCGCAAGGAGGTTTCCTACACATTCCAGACACCTGTTTTGTTCGGAAAAACCGTCCGCGACAATTTGGCTTTTCCTTACGAAATCCGCAAAAAGGAATTCGATGAAAAGAAAGCAGTCGCATATTTGGAATCGGTCGGGCTGCCGAAGGAATATCTGAATAAAGAGATCAACACCTTGTCGGGTGGAGAAAAACAGCGTGTCGCCTTGATACGCAACGTCCTTTTCCAACCAAAAATCCTCTTGCTCGATGAAGTGACGAGCGCCTTGGATGAAGCGAATCGCCAGATCATCTGGAAATGGCTCCAGGAAATGCGGAATCATTCCGATATGACGATCATTATGGTCAGTCATAACGAGGAAGAGTCCAGCTTGGCGGATAAGAACATCCATATCGTTGCAGGGAAAATCGTGAAAGAGGAGGCAAAATAATATGGATCTACAAGTCAGTCCAATCACGCTCATGTTGAGCTTTTCGTTGGTAATGGTGGGAGTCTACATCTCGTACAAGGAAAAATTAGGAACGGCCAAAGATATCTTGTACAGCATTGCCAGAGCCATTGTGCAGTTGATCGCGGTCGGGTACGTATTGACCTATCTGTTCAATGTGAATAACACAATCGTCACTTTGGCGATGGTTGCGGTCATCGTCTTCAATGCATCATGGAATGCCCACAAACGCAGCAGCAGCATCCCCAATTCTTTGAAGATTTCGCTCATCGCCATCTCTGCTTCAGCGATTTTGACGTTAGCCATTTTGGTCCTGTCCGGGTCCGTCAAATTTATCCCTTCACAGATTGTGCCGATCACCGGCATGATAGCCGGGAATGCGATGACGACGATCGGCTTGTGTTACCGTAACCTGAATTCCTTGTTCCGCGATCAGCGCCAACAGATTCTGGAAAAACTGTCTCTCGGTGCGAATCCGAATCAAGCTTCGCGCACAATCTTGCGGGAAACGATCAAATCAGGCATGCAGCCATCTTTGGATTCCGCCAAAACAGTGGGTATCGTTTCCTTGCCGGGCATGATGTCGGGTTTGATGTTTGCCGGCACCGTACCGATGACGGCAATCATGTATCAGATCATGGTGACTTTCATGCTGGTGGCGGCGACAAGCATCTCGTCTTATATCGCCTCTTTCCTGGCATACCGCGAATTCTACAACGACAGACAGCAATTGCGGGTCTGATTTTGAATGGTATTTCGGTTGGTCCGTGCTGAAAAGTATGGTATCCTTTCTATTATAAAGTTGATTTTGGAGGGAAAACATTGAGCGGATTAATCTATCGCAGAACCCATCGCATCAAAGGCTATGAATGCGACATCACCGGTGAAATCACCTTGCCAGCGCTCGTAAACCTGATGATGGACTTGTCGGGACAACAAAGCGATTCACTCGGGAACACGAATGACCAGATGTCCGAAAGAGGACTCAGTTGGATCATCGTGCAGTACGACATGCAGATCGAACGCATGCCGCACCAAGGCGAAGAAATCATCCTGGAAACGGAAGCGATGAGTTATAACCGCTTCTTCACCTATCGCCGTTTCCGGGCTTATGATGAAAGGGAACAATTGTGTGTGGAAGTGATGACGAACTTCGTCATGATGGACATCGAAACCCGTAAGATGGTCCAGATCCAAAAAGACTTGCTGACCGTTTACCAGGCTGATGAAATCCGGACGATGGTGCGCATGCAGAAACCGATCCAGCTGGAACCGGAAAACCGTAAGGAGCAGGATTTCCGCGTCAGATACCTGGATATCGACTACAATCGCCATGTCAACAACGCGAAATATTTCGATTGGATCATCAACACAATCGACCCGAAATTCATCATGGATCATCAGATGGCTGCCGTTACGATCAAGTATGAAAAAGAAGTCGAATACGGCAACAGCATCACCAGCGTCATGTCGACAAAAGAAGCTGAGAACGGCGAAATCATCACCGCGCACCGCATCATGAACGGCGAAGACCTAGCCTGCGAAGCCCACATGATCTGGAAAAAAGTTTAGAAAAGCGGAACGGGTTCGTTCAGCCCTGAAAGAAATTTAGGAAATCTGGCCCTGAATGAGCATCGTAGAGCGCAATGGGTCAGATTTATCTAATTTCCGAAGGGCTTACCCGTGAAGCTAGCCACCGTTTTGGGATGCATGGAATATTTTGCAACCTTGTGAAACACCAGAGGTGATGCACTTTTGGAATTGAAATATGTTATTAAAAAAGAGGAACAACCCGAACGCTTGGGTTGTTCCTCTTTTTCATGCTGGTTTTATGCTTGTTCTTTATAAAGTGCGTTGATTCTTGCTTGCACGTCTTTATCTGCCAAGAAGTCTTCGTAGGTTGTTTCCATTCTGTCAACAACGCCGTTTGGAGTCAATTCGATGATACGGTTCGCAGTAGTGTTGATGAACTCGTAATCGTGTGAAGTGAACAACAATGCGCCTTTGAAAGCGATCATGCCGTCATTCAACGCCGTGATGGATTCAAGATCCAAGTGATTTGTCGGGTCATCCAGCACCAAAACGTTTGCTTTTGAAAGCATCATTTTCGATAGGATGATACGTACTTTTTCTCCCCCGGATAGGACAGAAACTTTCTTCATGACATCTTCACCTGAGAACAGCATGCGGCCCAAGAAGCTGCGCAAGAAAGTGTTGTCGTCCTCTTCTTTGCCTGCAAACTGGCGCAACCATTCCAAAATGGTGATATCGGCAACCGGGAATTCGTTCGTGTGATCCTTCGGCAAGTAGCTTCTTGAAGTTGTGACGCCCCATTTGAAAGTACCGCCATCAGCTTCCATTTCGCCCATCAAAATCTTGAAGAGGGTAGAAGTAGCGATGTCTTTGCGGCTTGTGAAAGCGACTTTATCGTTTTTGTTCAAAGCAAAGCTGATGTTGTCCAAAATTTTGACGCCATCGATTGTTTTGGAGATGTTTGAAACCATCAACAAGTCATTTCCGATTTCGCGTTCCGGAGTGAAGCCGACGAAAGGATATTTACGGGATGATGGTTGAATATCATCCAAGGTGATTTTATCCAATGTCTTTTTACGGGATGTCGCTTGTTTGGATTTCGATGCATTTGCACTGAAGCGCGCAATGAAGTCCTGCAACTCTTTGATTTGTTCTTCTTTTTTCGCATTGGAATCAGCGGCCAATTTAGCAGCTAATTGACTGGATTGCATCCAGAAGTCGTAGTTTCCGACATACAATTTGATTTTTCCGAAGTCAACGTCACACATGTGCGTACAAACCGTATTCAGGAAGTGACGGTCATGGGAAACAACGATGACGGTATTTGGGAAGTTGATCAGGAACTCGGACAACCACTCGATTGATTCTTTGTCCAAACCGTTTGTCGGCTCGTCCAAAAGCAGTACGTCCGGTTTGCCGAATAGGGCTTGCGCCAGCAAAACTTTAACTTTTTGCGGCTCCAATAGGTCGCTCATCTGCTTGTAGTGCAAATCTTCGCCGATTCCTAAACCTTGCAAAAGACTTGCAGCATCGGATTCGGCTTCCCAGCCGTCCAATTCAGCAAATTCGCCTTCAAGTTCGCCGGCTCTGATGCCGTCTTCTTCAGTGAAGTCAGTTTTTGCATAGATAGCGTTCTTCTCGGCCATAATTTCATAAAGGCGTTTATGCCCCATGATGACGGTGTCCAATACTTGATGTTCTTCGAAACCATAGTGGTTCTGGTTCAGTACAGCCAGACGTTCATTTGGATCCAAAATGATGTCGCCGGTTGTGGGTTGGATAACACCTGATAAAATCTTCAGGAAAGTGGATTTTCCAGCTCCGTTTGCACCGATGACGCCATAGCAGTTACCAGGGGTGAACTTTAAGTTAACATTGTCAAACAACTTGCGATCGGAAAATTGTAAGCTGACATTTGATACGGTAATCATTTTTTTACATTCCTCAATTCTTGTTTATAGTCAATTAATTCTAGCATATTCCAGAAAAAATAAAAGGATTTTAACACAGTGTTTACAAAAAACGAGTAGGACCGTTTCTTTTATGGCAATCGTTTGTTCGGTTTTGTCGTAATGTTGCCATCATTTTTAGGTGCGGACGTGGAGTAAGGAAAAGCCGCGCAAATGAGAAAATGATAAGTTTTATTTGATTAACGCTCCCCATTCTAGTAACAGGAGAAACGCCATGATAGAATTAAAAAAATTGAAAAAGAAAGTTGGCTGAAAATGAATGGATAAGAAATTATCGAATAACGAATATATATACATTGGCTCCATGCTCTTCGGCTTATTTTTTGGTGCTGGCAACCTGATTTTTCCGGTTCATATGGGACAATTGGCTGGGCAAAATTTATTACCGGCAATATTAGGGTTTATCATGACTGCAGTGGGGTTGCCGTTTTTGGGCATCGTGGCGATGGGGCTGTCCGGTAAAGAAAGCCTGCTGGAGATGGCGAGCAAAATCAATCCTAAATACGGTGTTTTTTTTACAGCGGCACTCTACCTTACGATTGGCCCGTTCTTTGCGACGCCGCGTACCGCTACTGTCTCCTTCGAAGCAGCCTTTGCTCCGTACTTGGAACCCTCAATGACAAAAATGGCGCTGTTTCTGTTCTCGTTGCTTTTCTTCATAGCTGTCTTATGGTTCTCCCTGAAGCCCTCGGAAATATTGAAATGGGTAGGTAAGGTTCTGAATCCGATTTTTCTGGTGTTTCTTTCGGTTTTGATTCTCTTCGGATTTTTCGCTCCGATGGGCGCAGCGAGTGAAATACCAGTAGACGCAAGCTACCAGACTGGTGCATTCTTCAAAGGCTTTTTGGAAGGGTACAACACAATGGACGCACTGGCCTCCCTGGCTTTCGGTATCATCGTCGTCACGACGATCCAAGGTTTGGGCGTCACCAAAACAACAACCATCGCGAAGGACACGATAAAATCCGGAGCGATCAGCATGTTGTTGATGGCTGTCATTTATGGTTCCTTGGTTTATTTGGGTGCAACGAGTCGCGGCATATTTGAAATCAGCGACAACGGCGGCATCGCCTTGGCACAAATCTCGAACGAGTACTTCGGCATCTTCGGAGCGGTTCTGTTTGCTGTCATCATCACCGTTGCCTGTCTGAAAACGGCAATCGGGCTGATAACTGCCATCAGCGAAACGTTTGTGCACATGTTTCCGAATTCGTTAGACTATAAACAATACGTCTATCTTTTCACTGCTATTTCCTTTGGTTTGGCGAATCTGGGTTTGAGTCAGATTATCGCCTTCTCGATTCCGGTATTGATGTTCCTGTACCCCTTGGCAATTACCTTGATCTTCCTGTCGATCACAAGCAGCCTGTTCAATGACCGGACGATTGTCTACCAAATGACGACCTTGTTCACCTTGCCATTCGCAATTGTTGATTTTCTGAAAGCTTTGCCGCAAGGAATCAAGGATGCTGTCGGCCTGGATGGTTTCATCTCTTGGACAGATGCAGCGATCCCGTTATCCGATATCGGAATGGGTTGGCTGATTCCGTCGCTGCTCGGTTTTGCGATCGGCTTGGCGATTTCAAAAAATAAACAATCAATTAACTTAAAATGAAAGAACGGGGCTATCTCAGATTGAGACAGCCCCGTTCTTTTCCGCATTCTTCGTTATTTTTTGAGTCTTCGTTGGATTTTTTTGAACCAGGAATCCTTTTCGGCAAGAATGGGAATCTCTTTTTCCTTATTCGCCAGTTCCATGAAATACTTTTGTGCATCCACCGCAGGCCTATCATTTCGGACATGGCGGTAAGTGCCGTCCGGATGCAGTTCGCGTGCTTTCGTGTTGTCGGCAAGATAGACGTCCATCAACGAAAGGATCTCTTTCTTGATGGCTTTGTCCAGAATCGGAAATTCTATTTCGATCCGTTTGATCATGTTACGGGTCATCATGTCTGCGGAAGAAAGGAAAAGATTCTCATCGCCGTTATGATGGAAATAGTAGATCCGGCTATGCTCCAGGAAACGGCCGACAATGCTGCGGACATGGATATTATCACTGACGCCTGGAACTTGGGGCTTCAGGCAGCAGATGCCGCGGATGATCAGATCCACCCGTATGCCTGCTTGACTGGCTTCGTATAGTTTCATGATGACGCGTTTGTCCGTCAAGGAATTCATTTTTGCGATGATATGCCCATTCCCGGATTGTTTATGCGCCGCGATTTCGTCGTCGATATATTCAATGAATGAATCACGGATTTCGAAAGGTGACACATGCAAGTGATTGTACTCAGGCTGATCGGAATAGCCGCTCAAATAGTTGAAGAAGTTTGTCGCATCCTCGCCGATTTCCTTGTTAGCCGTGAAGATGGCCATGTCCGTATAAAGTCTGGCAGTCTTATCATTGTAATTGCCGGTAGCCAGATGGACATAACGGACGATGCTGTTGTTTTGCTTTTTGACCACCATCGTGATTTTGCTGTGAGTCTTCAAGTGGGTCATGCCATAGAGCACATGCGCACCGGCTTCTTCCAATTCCTTCGCCCATTGCACATTGTTCTCTTCGTCGAAACGGGCTTTCAGCTCGACCAGTACAGTGACTTGTTTGCCCGATTCTGCTGCAGCCTTCAACCCTTCGATGATCGGTGAATCTTTGCTGACCCGGTAAAGAGTCTGCTTGATGGCGATTGTGTCTTCATCCTCAGCGGCACTCTTGATGAAATCGACGACCGGATCGAACGAGTCATAGGGATGATGCAAAAAAACATCCTTCTTTTCGACCACGTCAAAAATATTTTTTCCGGACAGATCGCTTGGCGTTACCGGAGAAAAGCTAGGGTATACGTCTTCTGGAGAAGCAATCGCCAGATAGCGGGTCAATTTACTGAGGAAAGTAAGATCCAATGGTCCATCGATCATATAAACATCACGATCCTCGAGATCCAGTTCGGTCTGCAAAAAGCGCACGTCTCCGTGTAAGGACTCAATCGTATCGCGCGTGTCAATTTCAAGGCGGACAGCCATACCATTTTTGCGCTTCTTCAGGTAATCCTGGATGACCACCAGCAAATCATCCGCACCATCTTCATGCAATTCCAAATCCGCATTGCGGGTGATGCGACAACTGAAACTATTCGTGACAGTGAAGCCTTTGAATAAGGTGTGGATGAAATGGCGCACGACGTCTTCGAGTAGAACGATGCCGATGTCATTTTTGTTCTCGTCCAACAAAATGAACCGTTGTAGCGGGGCAGGAACCGGCACGATCGCAACGCGGGTCGTGTCCTCCTTTTGCAAGTTAACGAAAATATGGATCAGTTTATTGTTCAAGTTCGGGAAAGGACGGTAAGCATCGATCCCTAATGGTGTCAACGCGGGAAAAATTTGTTCATGGAAAGTTTCTTCAATGATTGAAAATTCACTTTTTGAAAGAGCGCTGATTTTTTTGATACGAATATTTTTTTCGGCCAATTGGTTCAAAAGTTCATAATAGGACTTGTATTGCAGCGCGATATTTTCGCTATTTTTCTTGGAGATGGCAGACAACTGTTCAACGGGGGTCCTATCGGTTTTGCTGTCCGTGATATGGTAGCCGAGTTTGAACTGATCCTGCAAACCGGCTACCCGAACCATATAGAACTCGTCAAGATTGGAACTTGCTATGGATAAAAAGTTCAGCTGTTCAAGCAAAGGATTCTGAGGATCTTGCGCCTCCTCAATGACGCGTTTGTTGAAGTCCAACCAACTCAGTTCTCGATTGAAATAATAATCCGCATGAGCAAGATTGGGTTTACTATCTGATTCCATCATACGACACATCCATTCATTCGATTTATAAGGTTTATTTATAGCATAATTTCGTTAACATTCTGTAAAAATAATGTTAAGTTTACCGCTCAGCAGACGCTCGATATGTTTGCGTTGACGTTCTGCGCGATATTCTTCCGCAAGGATGTCACCTTTATAAGAAAGTACCAGATCGTACCCATTTTTTATCTTAATGATTTTGATGTCCCGGATAACTTCCATATGAGAATCGTTAAGGGCGTCAGCGAATTTGATGATGCCTCCGAATGACTGCAGCTGATCGATTAGGGTCACTGTGTACCAGTCCGTAAATCCGGTTAAGTATTGGTTGAAGAGTGAACGGTTTTTGAAGCTGGCCAATAAAGCGATGCTTACCCGTTCCTTATGGCTGATGCCATCAAGGTCGCTATTGGAGATGATGTAGAAGGTATGCTGCGAACTGGCGCCGGTTTCGACGAATTGGCCAAGGTAATAAAGGTAACTTCCGAAATGCAAGAGTTTCTCCATTTCCGGATTTTTGTCAAAGATACCCAGTCGACACAACTCTTCATACAGCATATCGACCAGCTTCACCCTTTGCTGCGCAACATGCGCCAACGTGTGGTAGCTGGCGGCAAGCCTGCTGACCGATTGGGCAGCGATGTTGTAAACACTGAAGGCTTTATTCTCATATTTATCGTTCAGGAATTCCATCACGATACCTTCACGCAACCCTTTATTGCTGAACAAAAACACGGGGGCTTTCACTTCATCGAAGAGGGTATTGAATACCACATTAGCCGGTATGATCAGATCGGTCCGGTCCCGGCTAAGCCCATCCAGATTCTGCAACTGCGGGATGCTCAATGACTGGAACAAATCCAAGGTCATTTGGAGATCATTTTTGTACATACGGTAACCATGCACGCCCGCTAACCGATAATCGATTTTACGTTGGTGGACATTCGCGATGCTTCGGGCAGAACCGCCCATTGCAACGATGGGCACTTGCTTCTTGCTCAGCCACTTGATCGATTTGAACTGGTCCTTCACAAATTCCTGCATCTTCTTGATCGCCTTTGGGTCATTGTGCTCTTTGCCGTCAAAGAACATCTGTTTTAAGGTCACGACCCCAAAAGGAAAACTGTGGTATTGCTGAAGTTCTTTATTTTCATAGTAGGTGACTTCCGTACTGCCACCACCGATGTCGATCGTGACGCCGTTTAGGAATTGGGTCGTATGCAGAACAGCATAATTCCCATAAAAAGCTTCCTTCTCTTCCGGCAACAGCATCATTTCGATTTTGGTAGCTTTGCGTACTTGTTTGATGATATCGTCGCGGTTGGTGGACTGACGGATAGCAGCCGTCGCTACCGGCATCAAAACGCTGACTTGATACTGATCAGCAACAGATTTGAAACTTTTCAGAACTTTGATGAGTACGTCGATACCTGCTTGGGACATCTTTTTCTTCTTGTCCAAATACTGAAAAAGACGTGCAGGGGTCTTGATGTTCTGGACTTGAAACATTGTAAAGTGTTCATCGATTTCAAAGATTACCAAACGGATGGTATTGGATCCAATATCGATCAAACCTATTCTCTCTAGTAGCATGAGCGTCTCCTTCTGAATCCCGGGTCTTCCAAGATTCCTCACTTTCCATTTTACTGGAATTTATCGTTTTTGTCATAGTTTTCTCTTAGTGAGCTAGTGAAACAGGGGAGAAATGTTACGGGAAAGAATCTTATGTTACGAATGGATTACGAAAAGGTTCCTAATAAGGCAATGAGAGCACCAGGTGAATCATTTGATACGAAACAGTAAAATGAATGCAACCCTCCCATAAGAGAATTTCGATATAATGAAGGAGCATTTTCAAAAGAGAGGCGTGAGATTTTGAATCACAAAAAGCGTATGGGGAAACTGATGTTGGCCGGCTTGGCAGCAAGTCTGACCCTTTCCATTACACCTGTTCAAGGTTCCACCTTAGATACTTTAACTCAAGAAGAAAAACAGACAGAAGCTCGAATCGCTTCAGTAGAAGTTACAATCGGCGAAACACTGGCCTCGATCAACCTGAAGCAAATGGAGATTGATGACCTGGAGGCGCAGATTGTTGCTGCAGAAGAAAGTCAAAGCGAGACAAAAACTGCAATCGAAGCTCAAAAAGAAGTAATCACTTCACGCAAAGAACAACTGAAAACACGGCTCGTTGCTTTGCAGACTTCTGATGCAATGACGAATCAGATTTTGATGTTGCTGGATTCCGAAAATTTTGCCGATTTCATCAGCAGAGCCTATGTCGTCGGTCAATTGCAGGCTGCCGATAATGAACAGATCGAATCTGCCATTTCGGAAGAGGAGAAACTGATGGCATTGGAAGAACAGTTGGCTGATGAAATCGAAACAGTCAAGGTTGCTGAAGGCCGTCTGAAATCTGAATCCTCTGCGCTGGCGGAAGAATTAAGCACATTGAAGGACATCCTGTCCGAAAACCAAATAGTGCTGTCGCAAGTGCAAACTGAGTATGCAACTGAAGCAGACCGTTTGGCTGCCGAAGCTGCTCAAGCCAAAGCCGATGCCGAAGCGGCCCAAGCTGCAGCGAACGCGGCGGAGGAACACGTTACGGTTGCTGAATCTACAGCGCCTTCCCTGCAAGAGGGAACAGTTGCCACACAAGAACCCGAAAGCCAAATTACCGACAGTTCGGTTGCCGCTGTTGAAACAGCGCCGGTCGTAACCGCGCCGACTGTGACAGAGCCACCTGCTTCCCAAGGCAAAACAGTGACTGTTTCAGCAACAGCCTATTCGCGCCACGAAGCTGGATTATCCAACTTTACCGCCACAGGCATCGACCTTTCGATCAATCCGATGGTCATCGCGGTGGATCCTTCCGTGATTCCATTGGGAAGTATCGTCAGCGTGCCGGGCTATGGCATTGCGATCGCCGGAGACACCGGTGGAGCGATCGTCGGCAACAAAATCGACTTGCACATGGAAGACTTGAACGCTGCGCTTGCCTTCGGCAGACAGACGTTGACGATCACCATCCTGCAATAAGAAAAGCTGAACGGGTTCGTTCAGCTCTGAGTTATGTTAAAAAAAGAATCGGATCCTTTTCAATTATGCGAAAGGGTCCGATTCTTTTTGTTTTTGAGTGGGCAGCGCGTCACCAGCCTGTCAATAATTTCCCGAACTCCGATAAAGCGATGCTTGGCCGAAGGTGAGGGGAGGTTAGCAAGCGCTCCTCCGGTGAGACTGTCTTCGCCGGAGGTATCGTCACCGTTATCCTGTCAGCTCCTGCAAAGCCAAAGCTCCCCGGAGCTGCGGGCTGTTCGGGGGCAGACTCCCACAGACAACCGCTTCTCGTTTTCCGCATTTCAAAAAAAAACAAAGGTTGCCACTTTCTTAGGTGGCAACCTTTGTTT
>ERZ1023696.106-NODE-106-length-17742-cov-4.366960_pt1 | contig 17742 bp, 20 predicted proteins | sample MGYA00520859_ERZ1023696 | MGnify/ENA primary metagenome ERZ1023696 (study PRJEB33180, sample SAMEA4046002) | wastewater metagenome | place: Denmark | collected 2016-03-13 | study: EMG produced TPA metagenomics assembly of the PRJEB13832 data set (Local...
TTAATAATTGTGATTGGAGTATCTTTAGTGCTTCGTTCAATCCGCTAAGACGGCCCTCTTCTGTATCCAGAAATGCATAATGATCAGAGAATTGCTCTACCTGTGCACCCGAACGTAATTGCTTATGTAGATACGTCTCTGTCGTTTTGATAGTAGCCTTACTAGTTGCAATCTTAGAACAAATCTGATCAACTACTTCCGCATAATGTTCCAACTTTATGATATCCCCCCCTTAAAATTAAGTATACGCTTTCTTAATCAGGAAAGAAATAGTTCAAAACTAGAAAAAAACGCTGAACAGCCGTACGCTACATACCTATTTCTGAGATGGCTAGATATCCCAGGTGCCTCGACTACTCTATCCACTCCTCGCTCTGATTGAAGTCCTCAATCCAGGTAATTTCCGTATCCAAAGTATCATTTTCTTCAATAGGGGAAGATGTTGGAGTAGGATTCTTTCCGGCTATTTGCATTCGATTATTTGTAAAGACGTGAATCTGGAACCATTTTTCCTCTTGTAAAAGCTGTATATTGCGAATAGATTCCAGTGAGATCCATTGATTGTTAATGAAGATTTTATTTCCCGTAAGAGAGCCTCTGAAATACCCTACTATCGATTCAGTTTGACGCCCGAGGTAATCTTTTTGATTCAATTGAATGGATACGGGTCTGTTTTTCTGCAGAGCCTCCGCTAATACTTCGTCAATTTCACTTGCATTCATTTGAGCGAGGATAGGGATATCCTTCAGAGCCTCTTCTTTTCCAGCAGAAATGGACCTTGTCAGTTCTTCCATTGAGAATGCCGTTAGCCATTTTACCATGCCCCTATCCTGGTAGTCGTTGTATTCTTCAAATACTTTCTCTGTTCGCTTTCTGGTTTCCTTTATCATATTTTCACCTTCCACCATTCTGTTCGTGTTACGAATAAGGACTTCCTGCAAGTTCTATACCCTATTATACGAACGTACGTTTGTTCGTGTAAAGCGAACACGCTAAATATTTACAAATGAAGGTTAGAATCTCGTATTTCAGTGCATTGTTAGATTAGCATACTTCCTTGATACCGCGTCGCTATCGACTCGGTATATCTTTTTGTAAATTCAGAAAAGAGTAGTTGACAAATAATGTTTACAAGTGTAAATTATAAGCATAGAAACGTTTACGTTTGTAAACGAATAACAGGGAAGAAGGGGTAAAAATGAAGACAGGAACGTTAACTCCCCATATAACTGATGCCGAATGGGAAGTCATGCGTGTTGTTTGGGCAAACCATCATGTCACGAGTAAGGAAGTTATTTCGATCCTGGAAGATAAGATGAACTGGAAGGCAACCACCATCAAAACTCTGTTGGGTCGTTTGGTTGAAAAGGGCGCGTTATCGACTGAGCAAGATGGGAAAAAGTTTATCTACACGGCACGTGTTGCTGAGGAAGTTACTGTCCGAAACTACACAGGCAATATTTTCAGCCGTATTTGCAACAAAGATATAGGACATGTGATTGGGGAAATAATCAAGGACAACGTATTGAGCTTTAATGATATCCGCTACTTGGAAGAGATTTTGGAAAAGAAAAGAACTTCCGCTGTGGAAGAGGTTAGCTGCCGATGTCTACCTAGGCAATGTCAGTGCAACCTACACCAACATGGAAAATAGGGAGGAAAAGCAAAGATGGAGAATAAAGTATTCAGTATAGACGGCATGACCTGTGCATCCTGTGCACAAACTGTAGAGAAAGCTGCTCAGAAATTACCAGGAGTAAAGACTGCGAACGTTAATCTCGCAACCGAAAAAATGAATATCCAGTTTGACAGTTCAGCATTGACGGAAGCAGACATTCAAAAAGCAGTGGCAGATGCAGGATACACTGCAATTTCTAATACGGTTAAGAAAACATTCAATATTGAGGGGATGACATGTGCTTCATGCGCCCAGACGATTGAAAAGGCAACTCAGAAACTACGAGGAGTAAATCTTTCCTCCGTAAATCTGGCCACGGAGAAACTGGTAGTGGAGTATGATCCGGGTATGGTGAACCTTACCGATATCATAAAGGCGGTTATGGATTCAGGTTATGAGGCACATGAAGAAGTAGCAACTGCTGATACGGTAGACCAGGATAAAGAAAAGAAACAGAAAGAAATCAAGAGTCTCTGGAACAGGTTTCTAATATCCGCGCTATTTACAGCTCCGTTACTCTATATCGCAATGGGGCATTTGGTAAATGCGCCCCTTCCTGATTTCATTAACCCGATGATGAACCCGGAAGCCTTTGCTATCGTTCAACTCGTTTTGACACTCCCTGTGGTTGTGGTCAACAGTAAAATATATCGCAATGGGTTCAAGGCATTGTCTAAAGGGCACCCTAATATGGATTCACTGATTTCTCTAGGAACTAGTGCAGCTTTCCTTTACGGGGTATTTGCAACAGTGATGATTTTCCGTGGAGAAGTAGCCTATGCCAATGAACTGTACTATGAAACGGCAGCTGTTATTTTAGCTTTAATTGTCCTAGGGAAATATCTCGAGACCTTAACAAAAGGAAAAACTTCTGAAGCCATTAAAAAACTTATGGGATTGGCACCTAAAACCGCACTGGTGGTACGAAACGGAAAAGAGTCAGAGATTTCCATTGATGAAGTGGTGGTTGGCGACATTATCGTTGTGAGGCCAGGTGGGAAAATGCCGGTAGATGGCGTGGTTATCGAAGGATTGACGTCGGTAGATGAATCCATGCTCACAGGTGAAAGTATCCCCGTGGAAAAATCTGTGGGAGATGCTATTATTGGTGCGAGTATCAACAAAAATGGGACGATTCGGTACAAGGCGACAAAAGTGGGAAAAGACACTGCGCTGTCCCAAATTATCAAGCTAGTGGAAGATGCCCAAGGATCCAAAGCCCCTATTGCTAAGATGGCTGATATCATTTCCGGGTATTTTGTTCCGATTGTCATTGCGATTGCAATTCTTTCCGCGATAGCGTGGTACTTTGCTGGTCAAACAGGTGTATTCGCCTTGACTATAGCCATTTCGGTACTGGTGATTGCGTGCCCATGCGCGCTTGGTCTGGCTACTCCCACAGCGATTATGATCGGGACAGGAAAAGGTGCAGAGCATGGCGTGCTATTCAAGAGCGGGACAGCGTTGGAGACGACCCATAAGCTGAACACCATTGTGTTCGACAAAACGGGTACGATAACAGAAGGGAAGCCAAAAGTAACGGATATTATCACCGCTGAAGGGATTTCCGAAACGGAATTACTGACTCTTTCTGCTTCCGCCGAAAAAGGCTCGGAGCACCCACTTGGTGAGGCAATCGTGAATAGCGCAGAAGAGAAGGGCCTAGCATTCTCGAAAACAGACACATCTAATGCTAGTCCAGGACATGGGATTGAACTGACAATCAATGGCCAACACCTCTTGCTCGGAAACAAGAAGCTGATGGACGAATGGCATATTGGTCTGGGAAATTTGGCATCTGCCTCCGATGCATTAGCAAGCCAAGGTAAGACGCCTATGTACATTGCAAAGGATGGTAAAATCGCTGGAATCATTGCGGTAGCGGATACTGTAAAAGAGAGCAGCTTACGTGCCATCAAGAAGCTGCATAAGATGGGAATCGAAGTAGCCATGATCACCGGAGACAACAAACGGACCGCTGAGGCCATCGCCAAGCAAGTGGGCATCGATCGGGTGTTGAGCGAAGTCTTACCAGAAGATAAAGCTAATGAAGTGAAGAAGTTGCAGGATGAAGGCAAAAAGGTAGGGATGGTTGGCGACGGAATCAATGACGCTCCAGCTCTTGCCCAGGCAGATGTAGGGATTGCAATCGGTTCGGGTACGGATGTAGCCATAGAATCAGCAGATGTCGTCTTAATGCGGAGTGATCTCATGGACGTACCTACTGCTGTTGAATTGAGTAAATCCACCATCCGAAACATTAAAGAAAACCTGTTTTGGGCATTCGCGTACAACATACTTGGTATCCCCTTTGCGATGGGTGTTGTTTATGCATTTGGCGGTCCTCTGCTCAGCCCGGTCATTGCAGCAGCAGCAATGAGTTTCAGTTCCATTTCTGTTTTGTTGAATGCATTACGTTTAAAAGGATTTCAACCTTCTGTTATGAAATAAAAACTGGGGATGGTAGAATGAGGATGGAGTTAACTATAAGTTTATCTTGTTTCAAATGCTTAAACATAATAGCGGAAAAGACAAAAAAATTCCCTGCAGTGGAGAGCGTGTCTATTGATGAAAGCAAGAAAATTGCACTCGTTCAAGGTAATAAAACGAAGCAAGATGAGTTTCTGGGAGCATTATCCGATATTCCCTATCTTTTAAGGGAGATCAATGAAGCGGAGAATTGCGACTGTTGCACACAACCCCATTTTAGTTTTCATTAATAGTTGACTGACGGTTGAAACATTTCTTTCAAAAAAGGATAAAGAGAAATTTAATAATAAAAAAAAGAAATGAGGAAAAATTTATGAAACAAGAAGTATTCGTAGAAGGCATGAAATGTGAAGGTTGCGCCAAGGGAGTAAAAGAAAAATTCGAATCCATAAAGGGAGTAGAATCAGTGTCTGTTGATTTGAAAGGCAAAAAAGCTACTATAAATACACGATCTGTTATTGATAAAGCAACATTTGTCGCAGTTTTAGAGGACACAAAGTATTCAGTAGTGGAGTAAGGTAGTTTAAAAATTTTGTAAGTTAGGTAATTTTTTGTATTCAGATTCTATTCGGGGAGCCTCAGTTTTTATCCTTCATGAAGAAACAGGGAGAACAGCTGAGGCTCATTCTTTAATCGAGGTAAGAGGAGGATAAGTTTATGAACAACAAGCAACAGAACGGTTCGAATAAACCAACGGACCACAGCAAGATGGATCACAGCAAGATGGACCATAGTCAGATGGATCACAGCAAGATGGATCACAGCAAGATGGACCATAGTCAGATGGATCACAGCAAGATGGATCACAGCAAGATGGATCATAGTGCGATGGATCACAGTGAAATGGATCATGGCGCAATGGGAGGGCATGCCCACCACCATCACGGTAGCTTTAAAGAGATTTTCTTGAAGTCACTCCCATTAGGAATTGCAATCTTACTCATTACTCCTTTGATGGATATTCAGTTGCCTTTCCAAATTATCTTTCCTTATGCAGACGTTGTAGCAGCTGTATTGGCAACAATTCTATACATTTATGGCGGAAAACCATTCTACATGGGTGCGAAAGATGAGTTTAATTCAAAAGCTCCAGGCATGATGTCCTTGATTACTTTGGGAATAACGGTTTCTTATGCCTATAGTGTTTACGCAGTGGCCGCTCGATATGTGACCGGAGAACATGTCATGGACTTCTTCTTTGAGTTTGCAACGTTACTCTTAATCATGTTATTAGGACACTGGATTGAAATGAAGGCATTGGGTGAAGCAGGGGACGCGCAAAAAGCTCTAGCAGAATTAGTGCCAAAAGACGCTCATGTTGTTTTAGAAGACGATTCGATTGAGACTCGTCCTGTGTCTGAACTTCAGGTTGGAGATGTTATCCGTGTTCAAGCAGGAGAAAATGTTCCAGCTGATGGTATCATTATTCGCGGAGAATCCCGTGTAAACGAGGCCCTCTTAACAGGTGAATCTAAGCCAATCGAAAAGAATGTTAAAGATCAAGTCATTGGTGGATCAACAAATGGTAGTGGTGTCCTATATGTAGAAGTAACAGAAACAGGGGATAAGTCCTTTATCTCACAAGTACAAACATTAATTAGCCAAGCACAAAGCCAACCTTCTCGAGCAGAGAATGTGGCTCACAAAGTAGCTGGCTGGTTGTTCTACATTGCGGTTGTAGTAGCTTTAATCGCCCTACTAATCTGGACGATCATTGCGGATCTGCCTACAGCCGTTATCTTTACTGTGACTACGTTAGTTATTGCCTGCCCACACGCTTTGGGTCTTGCTATTCCCTTGGTAGTATCACGTAGTACTAGTTTGGGTGCAAGCCGAGGATTACTGGTTAAAAATAGAGAAGCTTTGGAATTAACTACTAAAGCGGATGTTATGGTATTGGATAAAACAGGTACTTTAACAACTGGTGAATTTAAAGTGTTGGACGTCACTGTTTTGAGTGATAAATATTCTGAAGAAGAAATTACAGGCTTGTTGGCGGGTATAGAGGCGGGCTCCAGTCACCCGATTGCCCAATCGATTGTGAACCACGCTGAAGCGAAAGGCATTAAGTCAGTTTCCTTTGACTCCATTGAAATCGTTTCGGGAGCAGGAATAGAAGGGGAGGCGAACGGCCACCACTATCAATTAATCAGCCAAAAGGCATACGGAAAAGCATTGCGTATGGATATTCCGAAAGGCGCTACTTTAAGTATCCTTGTAGAAAATAATGAAGCAATCGGCGCTGTCGCATTGGGAGATGAACTGAAAGAAACCAGCAGAAACTTGATCGAGGTGCTGAAAAAATACGGAATTGAACCACTCATGGCTACTGGTGATAACGAGGAAGCTGCACAAGGAGTTGCAGAAGTTCTAGGTATTCAATACCAAGCCAATCAATCTCCGGAAGATAAGTACAAGCTGGTCGAGTCCATGAAAAACCAAAACAAGACGGTTATCATGGTGGGAGACGGGGTCAATGACGCACCTTCCCTTGCCTTGGCAGACGTAGGTATTGCAATCGGAGCTGGAACGCAAGTAGCTTTGGATTCTGCGGATATTATCCTTACTCAGTCTGATCCAGGGGATATTGAATCCTTTATCGAGTTAGCAAACAAGACGACACGTAAAATGAAACAAAACTTGGTATGGGGAGCAGGCTACAATTTTATCGCGATTCCAATTGCTGCTGGCCTCCTTGCTCCTATCGGCATTACCTTGGGTCCGGCCTTCGGCGCCGTCCTCATGTCCTTATCGACCGTTATTGTTGCGATCAATGCCATGCTTTTGAAATTAGACCCTAAATAAAACGAAGCAGGAACGAAAAAAGCACTGGCTGGTTTGACCCCCTTCCAGAATCGGGTCAGACCAGCCAGTATGCTGTATAAGGAAAATCATAGATCGATAAATTTTCGATAAAAACAGGGCTCCCATGCTTTCGATGGAGAGCCCTGTTTTTCTTATGAACCATAACCTTTTTAATCAACGGCTTGGGGCAGAGATTCGATATTTAGTAGTGAAGTACCCAATTACAAGCAGGACTTCGATTAATCCGAAGGCCAGGAGGAAGCTATGCATAAAGAACTCCGCCGGCAGTGCTAAGATGATGGGATCAGTTGCGGGATTAAATAGCCAAGCATCATTGTTAAAGAATACCTGATGGAATAGCACAAACAGCACATCAAAGTTGATCAATAGAGCCAAAACAACACCCAGCGGAAGCAAGATTCCCCACTGGAAGTATCGAAGAAGTCGCCAGTATTGCCCTTCTCTGTTTAGATACTGCATAAACCAGAAGGAGCCTATCCCTGAAGTAATCAGAATCAGGTAGTCCAGCATAAACAACTTCTTCACTTCAGTGAAGTGGAATAACCCGCTAACTGAGCTAGGGAAATCCGGCATATCCAGTTTCGCTATCCATGGGGTATTCAGGTAATCTAGCAGAATACGATAGTTCATTAAGATTTGCTCTTTCGGCATGCCTACATATTCCGATATATTCAAGTAACCAATGTCAAACGAGTAGAGGAAGGTAAAGTTGATGGTTGCTGCCACCGAAAGGGATAAGATGAAAAAGGTAATGAAAATAAACCCTGAAATTTGAATGATTTTCTGCTTCAATGTGGAATGGCCCTCACAATTCATTTTGATTTATTTTTGATTTTACTACGTTCAATTCCTCTTTTAACCGTTTGTTTTCAATTTCCAACTTTTTCTTGTCTTCCGATTCGGGATCCGCGTGACCATGTCCTTTATGGTTATGACCGCCATGCATACCAGGCATGAGAAACATCATGAGCATGTGTCCAACCACCATCAGTACCACAAATATAATCGATTCCATGTTCAACTCTCCTTTTATTTTTTCGTCAATGCTACAACTAACACGTTAGTAAAGAAATGGACGATAGATTAAAAAATTACGAAGAACCCAATTCCATTAGTGAAGCAAATAAGATTCAGAATAACTTTCTAAGACAAGAATAGAGTAAAACTATGTGGGTTTTATGGAGATTAACAACTCCATAAAACCTACATAATTCCTTGGTACAGTAAAATAAGCAAAAGAAAGGGGCAAATTTTGCCGACATTTAAGGAGGATACATGAATAGAAAGCAGATGTTCAGGATTTTAGGAATTCCCACGCTTTTAAGTTTACTGGTGGTACCTTTGGATGTGAAAGCTGATACGCTGGAAGAGCTCAATCAACAAAAAACGGAATTGGAAAGCAGAATCCAAGAATTGGATGAGAATTCTTCAGGGCAACAAGAGCTATTGGACACATTGGAGGCAAAGAAAGAGCAACTTGGGGTTGGAACAATCACCCTGCAAAAGGAAATCGACAAGCTCACCCTACAATTAGTTGAACAGCAGGGGAAATTGCAGATTTCTGAGGAAAAAATAAAGGAATTGGGTAAAGAAGCAGAAACGCTGGAAGAACGGATTGAACTAAGAGGGGAAAAACTTAAAGTGCAAGCCAGAGCCGTCCAAACAGATACAAATCCACGTACTCTCCTGGAAGCAGTTATCAACTCGGAGAACCTTGCGGAAATGATAGGGAACATAGGCTTAGTAACTTACATTATGAACATCAACAAGGAAATACTCGTCCAGCAGAAAAATGACAAAATGGATCTGGTGGAGAAAAAGCAGGCAGCTGAGGACGAGCAGGAAAACCTCGAAATACTGAGTGCGGAAATCCAAGTAGCCAAAACCAATTTGGTGACACAGAAAGCAGGGCTGGAGAATCAAATCGAGCAGCTAGCCCAAGAGTATGATCTTACGGTGGAACAAAAAGAAGCGATTGATCAGGAGCAACAGAATCTTGCCGGAACGGTGAGCACCCTCTCCGATCAACTGAAGGAGGAGCAACGCCGGATCGCTGATGAAGAAGTAGTACGACAACAGGCTGCACAAGAGGTCGCGGTTGCAATGGCGGGTGAGATTGTTCCTGAAAGCTTCTTCGAAGAAAGCAAGGTAGTGGAGTATGCCTCTGCGGGGGAAACCCTGCCTGAAGCGAAGAGCGTTACCGCGTCTGGTTTCATTCGTCCGAGTAATGGGATTGTAACAGATCCTTTTGGATACAGAATCCATCCTCTTACAGGGGAGTGGAAATTGCATGCGGGCATGGATTTTGCCGGATCGGGACCGATTGTCGCAGCCCAGGGGGGAACCGTTCTAGTAGCCGGGTACCATAATTCATGGGGCTACTACGTGAAAATCGACCATGGAAACGGACTCCAAACTTTATACGCTCACATGGAAGCGGGCAGCCTTCGGGTTGCTCCCGGACAAAAAGTATCCCAAGGACAACAATTAGGGATAATGGGAACAACGGGGGATTCAACAGGTGTCCACCTGCATTTCGAGGTTTATGAGAATGGGGTTCAGGTTGACCCAGAACCTTACTTGGGATTGTAAAAGCACTATAAAATAAACGTTTTTTTCTTATAAGGAGGAAAGTATGGAAACAATAGTAGGAACAATTGATCGCGTAGCTTTCTCATTTGGCCCATTCACCGTCTACTGGTATGGGATTATCATTGGGGCTGCTATGCTATTGGCAATCTCCTTGGCGTCCAAGGAGGGCACGAAAAGAGGCTTAGGAGAAGATACCGTTACAGATATGACAATGTGGGCGATTCCCATTGGGCTGATTGGAGCCAGAATCTACTACATTCTCTTCGAATGGCAGTACTATCTGCAAAATCCGGGCGAAATCGTCCAAATCTGGAATGGTGGAATTGCCATTTATGGGGGGTTGATTGCAGGGGGATTCACTGTCTATTGGTACACCAAGAAAAAGAGGATTCCCGTTGCCTTGATGTTGGATGTGCTGGCTCCCTATGTCCTTTTGGCCCAATCCATCGGTCGATGGGGCAACTTCACTAACCAGGAAGCACATGGTGGAGAAGTGACTCGAACATTTCTGGAGAACTTGTACCTTCCGAAGTTTATCATTGATCAGATGCAAATTAACGGTGTGTACTACCAGCCCACCTTCCTCTACGAGTCATTATGGAGTCTCCTCGGATTTGGCGTAATCATTGCCTTGCGAAACCGCAAGGGGTTGTTGCGGCAAGGCGAAGTGGCCCTCAGCTATACTATCTGGTATTCAGCGGGCAGATTCTTCATAGAGGGCCTGCGCACGGATAGTTTGTGGATTGGTGATTTCTTGCGGGTGTCACAGGGATTGTCCTTGCTCTTGTTTGTGGGTGCGATTGGTATTTGGATTTACCGGAGAAGGGATTATCCGCCCAAAACCTACTATCTAGAAGGATGGAACCTCAAAGGAGAAAGAGATTGAAGTAAAGACGGATAACAGGAAAGAGTGTGAGTGGCATGTCGAGTTATTGGAATCTACTGAATCATGACGGATTGGGACCTTTGAGATTGATTGGGTTGCTTTGGATTGTAGTGCTGTTTATGGTGGCGTACCTCCTTATCAAGATTCTTTCCGATCGAACAGATAGTCGAATTGCGAATGAGACCTCTTTGGAACAGATTCAAAAAGAATTTGCCAGAGATAATATTACGGAAGCAGAGTACTTGAAGAGAAAAAAACAGTTAGAGTAAACGAGAGAAAAAGGGGGAGAATCATGATTAAAAAGTATCGCAGAATGGTGAAACCTTTTGATATCATTATTGTCTCTTTTCTGTTTGTTCTATCTTTTTTACCGACAATGATCTTCGCCATTGAAACTGCGCACATAGAAAAGAGCAAGCTGTATGCAGTTATCTCGTTCAACGGCGAGGAAGTGGATCGCTTCCTCCTGACCGGAAATGAGAAACAGTGGCTTATCACCTACTATCCTGCTCCCGGGAAGTATAATATTATCGAAATTGATGGGGAGCGGATTCGTGACAAAGCGGATAACAGCCCCCAGCAAATCGCCGTGAGGACAGGGTGGATCCAATCACTTGGACAAACCAGTCTAAACTTACCCCACCGCATGCTAATTGAGATTGTATCCGATAATCCGACAGAGGCGGAGATTGATGTCCTTGCACGATAAGAGAATAGACCACTGAAAAAAGTACTCCAACCCTATTTAATTAGTTGGAGTACTTTTTTATAAACCCTATTTTATTTTGCCTTGGGAAGATTGATTGTAAATGTTGTGCCTTTCCCATAAATACTATCTACGGAAATAGTCCCTTGATGCGCATTCACAATGCCCTTTACAATGGAAAGGCCTATTCCTTGCCCCCCTAGTTTACTGTTTCGGGAGGGCTCCGCCATATAGAACCGTTCAAATATTTGGCCCACCTCTTCCGGAGGGATACCTTGTCCGTTGTCGATTATCCGAAAGGAAGTGGTGCCTTTACTTTGCGAAACGTAAAGGTCGATTCTTCCTCCCGAAGGGGTAAACTTAATGGCATTTGCCAACAGATTAGTTAAGACCTGATGAATTTTGTCCCGGTCCGCGGAAATGAAAACACGATCACCACTAACGGAGCAGTTAAGTTTATTTTCAACCAGCATGGGTTGGAAATTGTCCACGATTTGTTGGGCTAGTTCCGTAAGATCAAAGGTGTTTTTCTGTAGCTGAGACTCCTGACTTTCGAGTTCGTTGATCCGATCGATTTCTCCAATCAGACGCGTAATTCGGCTTACCTCTTCGTAACAACGATAGAGCCGCTCTTCAGATATTTCCCAAACACCATCTATCATGGCTTCAATATTCCCTTTCAAGGTCGTCAAAGGCGTTCTGATTTCATGAGCAATATCGGAGGACAAACGGTTTCGGATCTTCTGTTGGTGTTGAAGTTGCAAGGAAAGATCATTCACTGATACCAGCAGGTCATCAATCTCCCGGATTCCTGTTTCTTCCAGAGAAAGACTGCTGTAACGCCCTTTGGCAATTTCCTTGGTGAAATCATTGATTGTGACGATGGGAGAACTAAGCTTTTTGGCCACCAATAGCGCAAAGAAGAGGGGAATGAGGAGCGAGAAGAAGGCCACCAAAACCAATTTACTTTCCATATCGGAAATAAAGAGGGCGTCATGTTCTGTGTAAGCATAGGGACCCACGGATTGAATCTCCATCATGCCAATTTCTTCGGTACCATCATAAAGGGGACTACGACTTTGCACGTAATCACTCTCCATACCTCCCACCATTTGCTCCATATGCAGGAGATGATCCTGAACCTTGTTCTTCGCATCTTCTTCCTCAGAAGCGGATGGGCTCCATAACAGTTGCCCGTCCTCGTCGAAAATCCTCACAATCACTGACTGTTGGAGAGCATTCCGCCCAACACGCTGAATTGCTTGCGAATTTTCTTCCCAGGTACCGTTTTGTTGATAGAGATTCTCTAAATCAGTGCTGTATTCTTCCAACTCTGACTCCTGTCTCTCCCTGACATAGTCAGCAAAGTGGCTCTCTAGTAAGTTCAGTGTTATCCAGCTGAAGGCTCCTACCAGAATAAAAGAAAGCGAAACGAAGGAAAGGAGAAGTTGCCACTTTATTGTTCGCTTCATTTTTGACCACCAAATCGGTATCCCTCTCCATAGATTGTCAGGATATAGTAGGGGGTTCGCGTATCATCATCTTCTATCTTTTGTCGCAGGTTCTTAATATGGACATCAATGACTCGATCTGTTCCGTCAAAATCTAATCCTTTTACGACCTGCAAGAGCTGTTGCCTAGGGAAAATCTGCTGAGGATGTGACGCCAGAAGAGTCAGCAACCTGTACTCAGTTGGCGTTAGTCCCACTTCTACGCCCTTTTTGAATACTTGCTTGTTATCGGGATAGATTTCCAATAAACCACCTTCGAAGGACCATTTCACCTCTTGGGGTTCCGGATGTGAGCGTCGCAGTACAGTCTGTACTCGGGCCACCAGTTCTTTGGGGCTGAAGGGTTTCGTCATATAATGGTCCGCGCCGATTTGCAGTCCGCTCAGGATATCCTGTTCCGTTGTTCTTGCCGTCAGCATGATCACAGGGACGCTGGAGGATTTTCTTATTCTTCGGCAGACCTCAAGACCGGAAATATCCGGCAGCATGAGGTCCAGAACGATGAGATCCGGCCGGATGGTTTCGGCTTTCCGCAATGCTTCTTCTCCGTCCATGGCTCTGAATACTTGGTAGTTTTTAGCAACCAAGTACGCCTCTACAATCTCCAAAATGTTTTCCTCGTCATCTACAATCAAAATTTTCATATATTTTCCCTCCATCATTCACATGATTGATTATGTACTACTAAAAATTGTCCCACCGCACCATCTTTCCTGAGCAATGCACGATGGTAGTTTTCCAATATTGCTGAATTGAGTTTACCTTTTCATTGTGTGGGTTTTATGGAGTAGAAGATGTCCTATTGTTTTTAAAGAAGCAGTAGGAAAAGTTCTGTCGGCCTATTAATGCCTTTAGAACTACTGCAAATTTTTGTTTTTTTTTCTCCATACTCCCTACACAATCATGTGCTATCTTAGTAGTGAATGGTTGTGTACGATCCGATAGAGGCATAATGCAGATAAGGAGTGTTAGAAAATGAATATCGTTATAATGGGAATGCCCGGCGCTGGAATAGGAACCCAAGCGAGGGAAATCGCAGTTACCTATCAGATTCCGTATATCTCTACCGGTGAAATCTTCCGATCTTTCGCTGAGATGGGTAGTCCGATCGGTCTAGAAGTCAAAACGTTCATGGATATGGGAAAACTAGTCCCCGATAGATTGGTCAATAAACTCCTCTGGGATCGCATGGGAGAGGATGACATGAAAGAGGGTTTCATTTTGGATGGATATCCGCGAACGCGTCAGCAAGCGGAAGCGTTAGAAGCATATCTGGAAAGCAAAAGACTGTCGCTGGATGTTGTCCTCTATCTGGCTGTTGGGAAAGAGGTCTTACGGAAAAGGTTAGAAAAGAGGGTCAATTTGCCTTGGTCAGAGGATAAATCAGAAGTCATAGAAAGACGGCTACAAGTGAGTGAGCTCGAAATGGAAGCACTGACGGGTTTCTATCAGGAAGCGGGAATCGTTTCTATGGTCAATGGCGAACAAAAGCCCGACATTGTATTCGAAAAGATACAAGAAGTTCTTCAGTTTCATTCTTAATGAGGATTCGTTCTAATCCAGAAGATAATCTTTCTATTAGGCTCTCCAAGATTACGAGCTATTGGGCGAATGCCTTGATGAAAAGGTAGAAATCAAGAAAAAAAAGCATGGAGACTTTTTGTCTGCATGCTTTTCCTTAAGGTTTATTTTTTTTACCACTGTTAAACATATTCGATGATGCCGCGTTTAAGAAGCTCTTTCCTCAAAGCCTCATTTTCTACCCGTAATCTTTTTACATCTGCGCTTAAAACAGAATTATGTTTACGAACTGCACTTAGGATTACCATCGTCAAAACAGGAACCAGTAGTACTAAAATGATAAATAGAGTTGTTTGCATAGTCTATGTCCTTCTTTCTGGATTGTTTTTTTTAGATTTCATAGTCATAGCATACTAGGTGATTATGTAGACTGTATGAAGAAGCAAAACTCCATTAAATCTACACATTGCTCCGGTATATTAGGGTTAACAAATCCTCAAAGTATGGATAAGTAGTAAGAATTGGCGTTTATAAGTGAGGGTACTAATTAAAAATGTAGAGGCATACTTGATGCCATGGATTTCAGTAAGCACAATTTATCCAATTTTCTAAAGACGAGGTGCCGATTCAAAATCGCTTTAAGGCTTACCGAAGAAAGAAGGCAGGGATATGATGGGTGGCAGAGTCAACAGCAACCAGAACAGCAGTGGCTAGAAATTGACGCCGGACCAGATTTTGTCGGATGTCGAAAATTATTTGAAGGGTTATGGGAATAATCTTCAAATGGCGGATATTTTTGTCTTCACCGATGCAGATTACTACGTTTCGGTGGAAGAGAAGGATACCGGCAAAGGGGCAATGGAACTGTTGGTCAATCCTTACACGGGACAGGTCTACCCAGAGCCGGGTCCCAACATGATGTGGAATGAAAAATACAGCATGATGATGGGAGGATCCTTCCGCTACAATGCGAATGCAACGGATACGGCAACTGTGAACCGAACAGAAGCAGTCAAAATTGCGGATGATTTTGTGAAGAGTCAGTTGGGGGAAACTTTTTCGGTTCCGGGTGATGGGCATGCGTTTTATGGTTATTACACTTTTCATATCGAGGAAGACGGCAAAGTAATCGGGATGCTCAGTGTCAATGACCTTACCGGAGAAGTTTGGTACCATGATTGGCATGGCGATTTGGAACAAGTGATTTCTGAACATTAACAGAAAGAGGAGTGGGAAAAATGATGAATTATTATGGTTATGACATGATGGGCGGTTGGGGAATTTTCATGATGATTATCCTGGTAATCTTAATCGTTATTATCGTATACGCGGTGATGAAGCTAGTCCAAGGAGGCAATAATGCTGGCACAACTTCAAATGGCCGGGATGAGGCACTTGAAATCCTTGATCAGCGTTATGCAAAAGGAGAATTATCAGACGAAGAATACCAACAAAAGAAGAAAATATTGAAAAGTTAGTTGGGTAAGTCTGAAGTTTCATGCTCGAACTGAGTTTTCTCAAAAATATATTCCGGAAATGAACTATTCATATCAAAAAGCCAAGATCATATACAAATCTTGGCTTTTTGATATGATTTTTTTCTACATAAAATCAACACATTCATATATTATTATAAAAACAGAAACATAAAATAAATCAAAGCAAGGGGATAAATTATGCACCACCATGAAAGTAAAGAAGAGAAATCAGGAACGCATAAACACAGTCCATTACATCATATGATCCATATGATTATTTGTTGTGGCCTCCCAATAGTAATTATATTCTCAATACCATTTATTGCTAAGTATAATTTAGGATTGGCAACTTTATTAGGATTTATTGCACCATTTATATGCCCCATTATGATGGGAGGAATGATGCTATCAATGCTAGGTGGTAAGAAAAAGGAAAACTGTTGTTCGAAAAAAGAAAGTGATACTGTACCGGAAGAGTGAGCGATTTTTTGTAGGAAGCCATTTAAGCATCTAAAAATTGAAGGAATAGTTTTTAAATAAAAAAGTGGTGCCCAACTAATGCGACAATTTTTTGGATACCGATTGTATGCATCTGATTGTGCTGTACTTGACTACTAAAAATGAGCCTATAGTCCTGACTAAGTCAATTGATTATAAGACTAATTATTTGACTATTGGGAAGGGTAGTAAGAGAATGTTAGGTATAAAACGCTTTCGTATTAATCAATAAAGGAGGGTAATGAACCATGTATAAGAACCGAGTGATAAAAAGTATCTTAGGTCTTTCTACATTAGTATTATTGGCCGCATGTTCTATTGATCAAGATGGAGACGTAGATTCTGAGTCCGTGGGAAATATTTCATCAGATATAGAAAGTATTGCTTCTACTTCGAATATGGGTGAAATGATGCATGATGATTCTGGAGAAATACCAGAAGGATTACTAGCAGCAGAAAACCCAACATATCGGATAGGGGACATTGTTACCATCAATTCAGACCATATGACAGGAATGCAGGGTGCAGAGGCTACTATTGTGGGGGCATTCGACACTACAGTTTACGAAGTATCCTTCAATCCAACTAATGGTGATCCGCGAGTAACCAACCATCAATGGGTTATCCAAGAAGAAATAGCTGAAACAAAAGATGTCGAAGAACCACTGGAACCTGGTACGGAGGTTACGTTGGAAGCGAGTCATATGGAAGGCATGCAAGGGGCAACTGCCACGATAGAATCAGCAGAAGACACTACCGTATATATGGTTGACTTTGAGCCTACCACAGGGGAAGAAATGGTCAGGAACCATAAATGGGTAACAGAGGCTGAACTATCGCCCAATTAAATGTTTACCTTTCCAGCATTGAAGAGATAAAGATTATCTGTTACTTGATCAAATAGATCATATATTAAAGAAACATTGGACAAAAAATAAAGGGCAAGATTCACATAAGTGAGTTTTGCCCTTTATTTTTGTCTAAAAATTAGGTGGTCTTTATTATCTGTAGTTTTGGGGTGTACTCAAAACCGACAAATATAAACCATCGATTTTAGCGTATTCCTCAGTAGATTATACATGTCCAATAAATAAGGTGAATAAAATAGGGAAACTAGATGAAAAATGGGTATGCGCGGTTGTCCGCTACAGATCAGAATCCGGATTGGTAGTTAGAGGTTCTAAAAAAGCAGGGGCTAAAAAAATATTAGGAGAGAAAATTTCCGGGAAGAGTCTGATTGAGTGGGAGTATCTAATCTGCAGAAACTATTTTGGAATATGATGGTGCAGTACTGTCCTGGGTCGCTCAAAATGAACGCGAAGAAATCAAGTGGAAACAGCGATAAGGGGTTGAAATCGCTAAGAAAAAAGCCCACTATAAAGGGAGACCTGTGAAGTAAGCCACCTATGTCAAAATTCTAAAAAATCGTATGATGTACCAAGTGATTGTGAATAAATTAAAGAAGGAAGATTTAATTAAGAAAATTGCAGAATAAACAGGTTAACTCGAGCTGCTATTTATCGAATAAAAAAGATGATGGATAAGGTATCATGAAG
>ERZ1023696.107-NODE-107-length-17722-cov-5.899631_pt1 | contig 17722 bp, 11 predicted proteins | sample MGYA00520859_ERZ1023696 | MGnify/ENA primary metagenome ERZ1023696 (study PRJEB33180, sample SAMEA4046002) | wastewater metagenome | place: Denmark | collected 2016-03-13 | study: EMG produced TPA metagenomics assembly of the PRJEB13832 data set (Local...
GCTGTGGCCGGCATGGGCGCGGGTTTGCGCTATGAGGCGGGCATAAAAATCATCGGGCACGCCCGGCGGCAGGCTGCCACTGGCGATCAGCCAGCGCGGCGTTTGGGTTGCCAATTGCGCCAGACAGTCTTGCCATTCGGGCTTTGACACGCTCGGGCCGGGTAGCACAAAGCGGTACTCGTGGCCGCTGCGGGTTTCGACCACCGACAAGTTCTCGCGCGTGGTGCCAGCAATCGCTAGCGCGTGTAGGGCGACGCCCTCGGCGGCCAGCAATTGGCCGGTGTGTGTGCCGGTCACGCCGCCCGATAAATACCACGCCTGCACTGGCACGTTCAAGCGGTGCAGTACCCGCGCCACGTTGACGCCGCCGCCGCCGGGGTGGCGCAGCATAGGGCCACAGCGCATTTTGTGGGTGTGCTCTAGCCGCGCGGTGGTGGTTGACAAGTCCAGTGCTGGATTGAGTGTGAGGGTCAAAAAATCAGTCATAGCTTGATGGTACGCGGGCATCTTGGATGCACTGACTGCGCGCGTTACCACGGCAGCGGCTCCATCCCTAAGCACAAGGTGTGCATATCCGGAAAGTGCCAATGCTCTGGGTTTTCGCGCGCGGCGATTTTGTCGCTGCAGCCGGGGCGCGACAAATCCAGCACCTCGGGCGGGATGCGCTGGTCGGTGTGGGTGCAAAAGAAGGTGTTAACGCGTGGCAGCAGCAGCGAGCCGGGCGACTGCTCAATCACCACGCCAAGGCGGCCCGAACTCAGGCGCACCAGCGAGCCGACCGGGTAGATACCTAGGCTTTTGACAAACGCTTGTAGCAACTGGGTGTCAAAGTGCGCGTGGCTCCATTCGGCCATGCGCCGCAGCGACTCTGACGGATCCCAGCCGCGCTTGTAGGGGCGATCCGATGTGATGGCGTCGTACACGTCGCAGATGGCCGTCATGCGCGCGATCAGCGAGATTTGCTCCCCCTGCAGCTTGTCGGGGTAGCCTGTGCCGTCCATTTTTTCGTGGTGGTGCAGGCAGGCGTCAAGCACCGAGTCTTCGACATTGCCGCCTTCCTTGAGCAGGTTGTAGCCCTCGACCGGGTGGCTCTTGACCACCGCGAACTCGCTGTCTGTGAGCTTGCCAGGCTTGTTCAGAACGGGCAGCGGGATGGCGGCCTTGCCCAGGTCGTGCAGCAGGCCGGCCATGCCGGCGCTGCGGGTGTGTTCTTCGCTCAGGCCAATCTGTTTGGCCAGCGCCACCATCATGGCGCACACGGCCACGGAATGCATATAGGTGTAGTCGTCGGCAGTTTTCAGGCGGGCCAGGCTGATCAGCGCACCCGGATTGCGGGTCACGGAATCGGAGATTTCCTCTACCAGGCTCTGCAGTCCCACCGAATCCACCGCGCGGCCCATGCGCGCCTCATTGAACATGGAGACCACTGCCTGCTTTGACTTCACGCAGATGGCGGCCGCCATTTCGAGCTCACTTTGCATGTCCGCAGGCTGGCGGTTGCGCTTGGGCGGAGGCGGCGGGGTCGGCAGGGTGACCTCGATGGGGGGCAGATCCGACAGCAGACTGAAGTCGGTTTCGATCTGTGCATCGACCTCTTCACGTGACACCGAGGCGGTGCCGACAGCGACGTCCGCGCCCTTGTCGGTGTCGATCCAGCATTCGCGGATGGAGGTGGCCAGGATACGGGCCAGGTCGTCAGGGTCCTGGAGCAGGAATTTGGCGCGCCAGAAGGGATGCTCCATCCAGGAGCCGCAAAACTCGTGCAGATACATGCCCAGGGTGAGATGTTGGATGTGGATACGCTTGAGCATGACGAAAGCACCGACCTCGAAAGAGCACCGTAACAAGGTGTGAACAAAGGCAAGCATGGTAGCCTTTTTGGCCTGCCACCGTCACTTGCTCCTCTGTCTCTTCTCCTTCCATGCCTGCAGCCCCAAAAATCGTTCCCCGAGCGGCCGCCCAGGCGCCGGCCCCGGCGGCTGCCAAAAGCGGGGCCTCGGTAGCGCAGAAGGCGCTGCAAAAGCTGGGGCTGCGCCGTGACATTGACCTGGCCCTGCACCTGCCCCTGCGCTACGAGGACGAAACCCGCATCACCCCGCTGGCCAATGCGCGCGACGGCCAGATGGTGCAGATCGAAGCCACGGTGACGGCCAGCGAGATCCAGCTGCGCCCGCGCCGCCAGCTGCTGGTGCAGGTGGAGGACGACACCGGCAGTTGCGAGCTGCGCTTCTTCAGCTTCTACCCCTCGCACCAGAAAACCCTGGCGGTGGGCGCGCGCCTGCGCATCCGGGGCGAGGTCAAGGGCGGCTTCTGGGGGCGGCAGATGATGCACCCGGCGTTCCGCGTGGCGGGCGGCGAGCTGCCTGCGGCGTTGACGCCTGTCTACCCCACCACCGCCGGTCTGCCCCAGCCCTACCTGCGCCGGGCCGTGGTGGGCGCGCTGAGCCGGGTGGACCTGTCGGACACCCTGCCGTCCGGCTGCGAGCCGCCGGTGACGCAGGTTTATAGCCAAAATGGCCTGCAGCGCTTATTCAGCCTGCGCGAGGCGCTCACTTTTTTGCACCACCCCACGCCCGATGTGGCGCTGTCCACGCTGGAAGACCACAGCCACCCCGCGTGGCAGCGCCTGAAGGCCGAGGAGCTGCTGGCCCAGCAGCTGTCGCAGCAGCAGTCGCGCCGCGCACGCGACATGCTGCGTGCGCCCGTATTGCGCGCCCAAAAAGCCGCCGATGGCGCCTTGCCGCTGCATGAGCAGTTGCTGGCCGTGCTGCCCTTCAGCCTCACCTCCGCCCAGCGCCGCGTGGGCGAAGAAATTGCCGCCGACCTGGCCCGCGCCGTGCCCATGCACCGCCTGCTGCAGGGTGATGTGGGCTCGGGCAAAACCGTGGTCTCGGCCCTGGCCGCGTGCCTGGCCATGGACGCCGGCTGGCAGTGCGCGCTGATGGCGCCCACCGAAATCCTGGCCGAGCAGCACTTTGCCAAGATGATCGGCTGGCTCGAACCCCTGCTGGCCGCACGCGGCCGCCGTGTGGCCTGGCTGGTGGGCGGGCAAAAAAAGAAAGAACGCACCGCCATGCTGGCGCTGGTGGCGAGCGGCGAAGCCGCCCTGGTGGTGGGCACCCACGCCGTCATCCAGGAGCAGGTGCAGTTCAAGAACCTGGCGCTGGCCATCATCGACGAGCAGCACCGCTTTGGCGTGGCGCAGCGGCTGGCACTGCGGCAAAAGCTGGCTGCGGGCGTCGCCGCCGGGCCGCCCCAAGGCGACGCAGCCCCCTCGGGGGGCAGCGACCCGCGCAGCGGCGGAGCGTGGGGGCCTGTGGTCGCTATGGAACCGCACATGCTCATGATGAGTGCTACGCCCATCCCGCGCACGCTGGCCATGAGCTACTACGCCGACCTGGATGTGTCGGTCATCGACGAGTTGCCCCCAGGGCGCACGCCCATCGTCACCAAGCTCATCGCCGACAGCCGCAAGGACGAGGTGATTGCGCGCATCGGCGCGCAGGTGGCGGCTGGGCGGCAGGTGTACTGGGTGTGCCCGCTGATCGAAGAGAGCGAGGCGCTCGACCTTTCCAACGCCACGGCCACCCATGCCGATTTGAGCGAGGCCTTGCCCGGCGTGATGGTCGGCCTGTTGCACTCGCGCATGCCCACGGCCGAGAAGAAGGCCGTGATGGCGCTGTTCACCAGCGGCCAGATGGGCGTGCTGGTCAGCACCACGGTGATCGAGGTGGGCGTGGACGTGCCCAATGCCTCGCTCATGGTGATTGAGCACGCAGAGCGCTTTGGCCTGTCGCAGCTGCACCAGTTGCGCGGCCGGGTAGGGCGGGGCGCGGCCGCTTCGGCCTGCGTGCTGCTGTATGCCACCAACGACAGCGGGCGTGTGGGCGAGACGGCGAAAGAGCGCCTGCGCGCCATGGCCGAGACCAACGACGGCTTCGAGATCGCCCGGCGTGACCTCGAAATCCGCGGGCCGGGCGAGTTTCTGGGGGCGCGCCAGTCGGGCGATGCACTGCTGCGCTTTGCCGACCTGGCCACCGACACCCACCTGCTCGAATGGGCGCGCGAACTGGCCCCGCAGATGCTGGACCGCCACCCCGAGTTGGCTGCCCGGCATGTGGCGCGCTGGTTGGGTGGAAAATCAGACTATCTCAAGGCATGAGACGCTGCGATCAACACTGACGCGGCCTGCTGGAACACACCATGACCCTCACCGAACTCAAGTACATCGTCGCCGTGGCACGGGAGAAGCACTTCGGCCATGCGGCCGATGCCTGCTATGTCTCGCAACCCACCCTGTCGGTGGCTATCAAGAAGCTGGAAGAAGAGCTGGATGTGAAGCTCTTCGAGCGCAGCGCGGGCGAGGTGACGGTGACGCCGCTGGGCGAAGAGATCGTGCGCCAGGCGCAAAGCGTGCTGGAGCAGGCGGCGGCCATCAAGGAGATTGCCAAGCGCGGCAAAGACCCGCTGGCCGGGCCGCTCACGCTGGGGGTGATCTACACCATCGGGCCCTATCTGCTGCCCGATCTGGTGCGCCAGGCCATCAAGCGATCGCCCCAGATGCCGCTGATGCTGCAAGAGAATTTCACCGTCAAGTTGCTGGAGATGCTGCGCACCGGCGAGATCGATTGCGCCATTCTGGCCGAGCCTTTTCCGGATACCGGGCTGGCCATGGCGCCGCTGTACGACGAGCCTTTCATGGCGGCGGTGCCCAGCACGCACCCGCTGGCCGCGCAAAAATCCATCACGGCAGCCGAGCTCAAGAGCGAGACCATGCTGCTGCTGGGCGCGGGCCACTGTTTTCGCGACCATGTGCTGGAGGTCTGCCCAGAATTTGCGCGCTTTGCCAGCAACGCCGAGGGCATTCGCAAGTCGTTCGAAGGCTCGTCACTGGAGACCATCAAGCACATGGTGGCCGCCGGCATGGGGGTGACGCTGGTGCCGCGCCTGTCGGTGCCGCGCGATGCGCTGCTGACCGTGTCGCGCCGGCGCAAGAGTGACGAGACCTACATCCGCTACCTGCCCATCCGCGAGGAAGACGGCAGCCCGCCGCCCACGCGCCGCGTGGTGCTGGCCTGGCGGCGCAGTTTCACGCGCTACGAAGCCATTGCCGCGCTGCGCAACGCCATTTATGCCTGCGAGCTGCCGGGCGTCACGCGGCTGTCATGACCTGATGCGACCGTGCATCGGGCATCGGCGTTGCGACAGGTATTGAACGGCGGTTGTGCCGTGGGCGCACGGTTTCCTGCGCTACAGTGGGCCATTGCGCTGCAGGCCGGTTTCCCGACGCCCGCAGCCGTTGTTTAACCCGCCCTTTCCAGGAGAAATGACATGGCCAAAGCTTCCAGCAAAACCTCGGCACCCACCATCAACATCGGCATCAGCGAGAAAGACCGCGCAGCCATCGCCCAGGGCCTGTCGCGCCTGCTGGCCGATACCTACACGCTGTACCTCACCACCCACAACTTCCACTGGAACGTTACGGGCCCGATGTTCAACACGCTGCACACCATGTTCATGACGCAGTACACCGAGCTGTGGAATGCGGTGGACCCGATTGCCGAGCGCATTCGCTCGCTGGGCCATGTGGCGCCGGGCTCGTATGCCGATTTTGGCAAGCTCGCCAGCGTGCCTGACGCACCCAGCAAGCCCCCCAAGGCGCTGGACATGGTGCGCGTGCTGGTCGAGGGCCATGAAGCCGTGGCACGCACCGCGCGCAGCCTGTTCTCGTTGGTCGACAAGGCCAGCGACGAGCCCACGGCCGACCTGCTGACCCAGCGCCTGACGGTGCATGAGCAGGCCGCGTGGATGTTGCGCTCTTTGCTGGAAGACTGATTCCCTTCGCTGGATCATGGGGCGTGTCTGCTGCCGGCGCTCATTTCTGGCAGTGGACCTTCACCGTGGCGCCGTGACCTGGCCAGACACACACCATGCCCTCTACCAGCCAGCACGGCCCGGGTGCAGAGCTTGAAATCAAGCTGGCCCTGCCCACGGCCGACCCCGCCAGTCTGGCCCGTCAACTGGCGCGTTTGCCAGCGCTGGCGCGCCGCAAGCCCGTGCGCAAGCAGGTGGACAACATCTACTTCGACACACCCGCGCAGGCCTTGCGCGCCCAACGCATGGCCCTGCGCCTGCGCCGGGTGGGCGGGGATGACGCGCCGCAGTGGCTGCAAACCTTCAAGACCAGCGACGGCGGTGATTCCGCACTGAGCCTGCGTGGTGAGTGGGAGGTGCCGGTGCCGGGGCCCGCGCTGGTGCAGGCCGCTTTGCAGGCCGCGCCCCCCTGGCAACGCCTGGACCCCGAGGGCGCGGTGTTTGCCGCGCTGCAGCCGTGCTTTGCCACGGCATTTGAACGCACGGCCTGGACGGTGCGCCGGCGCGATGGCAGTGTGATCGAGGTGGCACTGGACTTGGGGCAGATCACCAGCGGACAGCGCAGCGTGCCGATTTGCGAGCTGGAGCTGGAGCTGCTGGCGGGTGCGCCCACCGCGCTGTTCGATCTGGCGCGGCACATCGCGCTGCACATCGCCGTGCTGCCGCTGGCGGCCAGCAAGGCGCAGCGCGGCCACGCGCTGCGCGATGGCACGCTGGACACCCCCCTGCGCGCTCGCCCGCAGCCACTGGGCGGCGACGTCGCCTGGCACCACATGGTGCAGCCCGTGCTGGGCGAGATGTTTGCCCAGTTCACCGCCAACCTGAACGCTTTGCGCCATTGCGATGATCCGGAACTGGTGCACCAGGCCCGGGTGGGCTGGCGGCGCTTTCGCGGCGCCGTGCGCCTGTTCAAGCCTGCCGTGCCCGCGCAGGCGTTGCCCTCGTGGCAGGGGCTGCAACCCCTGCTGACCGCGCTGGGCGAGTTGCGCGACCTGGATGTGGCGTGTACCCAGACCCTGCCCGCGCTGCAAAACGCCTTTGTGGCCGAGTGCGCCGAGCGAATGCAGGCTTGGCAGGCCATGGAGCTGGCGTTTCGCCACGCCGCGGTGCAGCAGCGCCGGGCGGTGCGCCATGCGTTGCAGGCGCCGGCGGTGGGCTCCGACTTGCTGGCCATCACCCTGTGGCTGGACGATCTGTCCCGGCCGCAGGCCTGGGGCGACAGCCCGGGTTTGCCCGGAAAAACCGTGCGCCGCTGGGTGCGCCAGCGTATCCAGCGGCTGCATGCGCAATGGAAAAAGGCGCTGCGCGACAGCACCCACGCCGAAAGCCAGCACCGCGCGCGCATTCTGGCCAAGCGCCTGCGCTACAACATCGAGGCCTTGTGCCCGCTCTTGCCCGCCCGCACGCAGCGCTGGCTGCAGCAGGCCAGCGGTGTGCAGGCGGGGATTGGCGCATCACGCGATCTGTTGCAGGCCGGTGTGCTGGCCCAGCGGCTGGCAGTGGACCGGGGCATTGTGGCGTTTCTGCGCGGCTATGCCGCCGGCCGGGCGGGTGTGCCCTGGGCATCGCAGCTGCCGGGTAGCGTATAAAGCGCCTTTTCCTGGCAAGCCCGCCAGCGCGTTCGGGTGGCTATGCTCGCCGCTTTCCTCTGCCGTCCTTTCGTCGCTCGCTCTCGTTTGTTTTCCGTTGGTTTCAGCATGACCCCTTCCCCGCGCAGCCGCTTTTCCCTGTACCTTGACCTGATCCGCTGGAATCGGCCTGCCGGCTGGTTGGTGTTGATCTGGCCCACGCTCAGCGCGCTGTGGGTGGCAGCGGGCGGGTTTCCCGGCTGGCATCTGCTGGCGGTGTTTGTGCTGGGCACCATCCTGATGCGCAGCGCCGGTTGCTGCATCAACGACGTGGCCGACCGCGACTTTGACCGCCACGTCAAGCGCACGGCGCAGCGGCCCATCACCTCGGGCCAGGTCTCGGTCAAGGAAGCGCTGGCGCTGGGCGCGGTGCTGGCCCTTGTTTCGCTCGGGCTGGTGCTCACCACCAACTGGGCAGCGGTGGCCTGGTCGGTTCCCGCGCTGCTGGTGACCATTCTTTATCCGTTCACCAAGCGCTTTTTTGCCATGCCGCAGGCGGTGCTGGGCATCGCCTTCAACTTCGGCATCGTGATTGCGTTTGCCGCCGTGCGGGGCGAAGTGCCGGCCATGGCGTGGCTGCTGTGGCTGGGCAACCTGTTTTGGGTGCTGGCCTACGACACCGAATACGCCATGGTGGACCGCGATGATGACCTGAAGATCGGCATGAAAACCTCGGCCATCACGCTCGGGCGTTTTGATGTGGCGGCCATTGTGGTGTTCTACCTGTTATTCTTGGGTTTTTGGGTGCTAGCGCTTATACCGCTTGCGCTAGGTGCTATTTTTTATATAGCAATTGCCCTGGCGCTGGCCCAGGTAGGGTGGCACTGGTGGCTGATCCGCACACGCACGCGAGAGGGGTGTTTTCGCGCGTTTCGCATGAACCACTGGGTGGGGTTCACGCTGTTTGCCGGCATTGTGGGCAGCAGCCTGGTGCGCTGATGGCCGCACTTGCCATGCTTGGCGGGCTTTTGGCGAGCTAATTGTGTTTTGTCCTACAACGGGCCATGGCACTTGTCCCGATGATCCAGGGCTCGGTGTGCTGCCTGGGGTCATCCCGCTGCGCCTAGGGCCTTTCGGCATGGTGCTGCACCCCATTGGCAGCCGATGATTTCATTTCTTGCAGGCTCCTGTCCAGGACAGGGGCAAGCTCATCTGGTGATTTATGCGAATCCTATACGTCGAGGACAACCGTGAGTTGCGCGAGACGATTGGCATGCTCATGGAGGCGGAAGGCCGGACAGTGACTTCCTGCGCCACGGCCGAAGAAGCACTGAAACTGGATGCGCAGCAGGGTTTCGATCTGCTGGTGTCCGATGTCAGCCTGCCGGGCATGTCCGGAACCGAACTTGCCCGCCAGCTGCTGGCCGAAGATCCTGGGCGGCGGGTGGTGCTGTGCTCGGGCTACCCGCTGGGTGGCTATCCCGACGCCTGGGGCCCCAACGTGCGCACCTTGCTCAAGCCGTTTGAGCTAGAAGAACTTGAGCTATTGCTCGGCTCCATCCAGCAAGCCGTGGCACGGTCGGACGCCTGACCCCTTTGTGGGTTTTTCTGAGCCCAGATCCGGCTTTCACTGCGGCTCAGGTGTTCGACCACTTTTCTGCCGCTGGTGACACCCGGGGTAACTCCACCACAAAGCGTGTTGTGCCGTCTTGCGAGTGCACATCGATACGGCCCCCGTGCGCCCGAACGACCTGGTGGGCAATGAACAACCCCAACCCCAGCCCCTGGTGGCGGCCCGGTGCGCGGTCGCGGCCCCGAAAAGGGTCGAAGAGGTGCGGCAGCAGTTCTGGCGCGATGGTGCCGCCGTTGGAGACCGCCACCGTCACCACGCTCGCCTGGGTGCCATCCACGGCCACCCGCACGGGCTGGTCGGGGGCGCCGTGGTGGATCGCGTTGCCGACAATATTGGTGGCCACCTGGCACAGGCGCTCACTGTCCCATACACCCGCCATATCGCCCTGCAGCACGGATTCGATGTTGCGGTCGGGGAAGCTCGTCTGCACTTCGTCCAGCGTGCGCTGCACAATGGATTGCATGTCGGCACGCCCCAGTTGCAGCGCCAAACCACCGGCGTGGCGGATGCGGGTCACATCCAGCAGGTCTTCGATCATGCGGCCCATGCGCTGGCTGCTGCTCAGCACCCGGTCCGCCAGGACGGCGACCCGGTCGGTGTCGGGCTGCCGCTTGAGCACCGTGGCCGCAGCGCTGATGGACATGAGCGGGGTGCGCAGGTCGTGGCTGAGCACGGCCGTGAACATTTCATTGACGCGCAGCGCCGCCGTGCGTTCCTCCAGTTCGCGCGCCTGTGCCTGCTTGCGGCGCTGCAACTCGAAGAAAACGTTGGCCTTGTTGATCAGCATGTGGGGATCAATGGGCTTGTAAAGAAAGTCCACCGCGCCACTTTCGTAGCCCCGAAACTGCCAGTTGTGTTCGCGCGATCCCGCCGTGATGAAGATCAGCGGAATATGCCGCGTGCGCTCGCTACCGCGAATGAGCTCAGCCAGCTCGAACCCGCTCATCTCAGGCATCTGCACATCCAGCAAGGCCAGCGCCACATCGGTGTGGGTCAGTAACAGTTCCAGGGCCTCGGGCCCCGACTGTGCCTTGAGGATTTCAAGCCCGTCACGCTGCAACAGCGCTTCCAGAGCGATCAGGTTTTCCGGAACGTCATCGACAAGCAGGCATTTGATGCAGTCGGTAGATGGCATGGGACGTTTCAACGATAGAGGGCGTGTGGAGGTGGAAACTGCCGGCATCACAGCAAGCAATTTTCATGCAGATGGGCCAGCAGGTCGGCAATACCTGCGGGTGGCAAGACATGGTGGACCGCAACGCGTGCCAGGGCGGCATGGGGCATGGCAGGCATGGAAGCGCTGGCGGGGTCCTGCACCACGACCAGCCCGCCTGCGGCGGCAATGGCCTGCAGGCCGCGTGCGCCATCTTCATTGGCACCCGACAGCAAAATGCCCAGCAGGCGCTCACCATACTGGTCGGCTGCGGACTCGAACAGAACGTCGATCGAGGGGCGCGAAAAATGCACGGGCGCATCCACCGACAACGCGAGCCTCGGCCCGGCGTCCACCAGCAGGTGGTAGTCCGGCGGCGCAAAGTACACCGTGCCCGGAGCAATTGCATCCTTGTCGTGCGCCTCCTTCAGGGGTAGGCCGCAGCGGTGGCGGAAGATCTCTGCCAGCAGGCTGGGCCGGTCGCGCGGCAGGTGCATCACCACCAACACCGCCGCGCGCAGGGTGGCAGGCAGGGCAGGCAACATGTACAACAGCGCGTCGATGCCACCGGACGAGCCGCCCACCACGATGGCGTCGTAGCCCGCTGAGGGGGGCCGAGCCTGGGGTGATTGCAAAGAAGTCGGCATCACAGGCCCGCCTTCTTCCGGTAGATGCGGTTTTCCGAAACAAAGTCATCAAACGCTTCCGTGTGCGTAGAAAACCTCAACGACTCTTTGGAGCCCAGGCCCAGGAACCCCCGGTGGCACAGCGCGTCGCGAAACAGCCCGAGCGCGCGGTTCTGGAGCTCGCGGTCAAAATAGATCAGTACATTGCGGCACGACACAAGGTGCATCTCGGCAAACACGCTGTCGGTGGCCAGGCTGTGGTCCGAGAACACCATGTGCTCACGCAGGGATTTGTCAAAAACCACCCGCCCGTAGCGCGCGGTGTAGTAGCTGGACAGCGAGCCGCGCCCACCGGAGCGGGCATGGTTCTCGGTGAAAGCGGCGATACGCGCCATGTCGAACACGCCGGATTCGGCCGCGCGCAGGGCATGCGGGTTGATGTCGGTGGCATAGATCAGCGTGCGCTCCAGCAGGCCTTCTTCTTGCAGCAGGATGGCCAGCGAATAGACCTCTTCTCCCGCGCTGCAGCCCGCCACCCACACCCGCAGTGAAGGGTAGGTGCGCAGCAGCGGCACCACCTCGTCACGCAGCGCGCGAAAGTAGCTGGGGTCGCGAAACATGTCGCTGACCTGGACCGTGAGGTATTCCAGCAGCGCCGGGAATACGGTGGGGTCGTGCAGCACGCGGTCTTGCAGTTGCGACAGTGTCTTGCAGTCAAAATGCAACAGCGCCGAGCCCAGGCGCCGCTTGAGCGACGCCTGGGCATACCCCCGAAAGTCGTAGTGGTAGCGGTGAAAAATCGCGTCGATCAGCAGGCGCTGCTCGATGTCGGCGATGCGCGCTTTCTTCTGGTACGGCATAGGTGCTGGCGGGCTGGGGGCGGTGCCTGGCTACTTAGGCATCCACACTCGCACCAGCGACAGGAGCTTTTCCACGTCCAGTGGCTTGGGGATGTAGTCGTTGGCACCGGCGGCCAGGCACTTTTCCTGGTCGTCCTTCATGGCCTTGGCTGTGAGCGCAATGATGGGCAGGCGGCGCCATTCGGGGCGGTTGCGGATCTCGCGCATGGCGGTGTAGCCGTCCATCTCGGGCATCATGATATCCATCAGCACCAGGTCGATCAGCGGGCTGCCGGCGTTGCCAGCGCGCGCCAGCTTGTCCAGCGCTTCGCGCCCGTTGCGGGCAATCTCGACCTGAATGCCCGTGGGCTCCAGGATGCTGGAGAGCGCGAACACATTGCGCACGTCGTCCTCCACGACCAGCACGGTGCGGCCTTCCAGTGCCGACTCGCGGTTGCGCGCGGTCTGCAGCATCTGGCGGTGCTCTGCCGACAGATCCGACTCCACCTGGTGCAAAAACAACGTGACCTCATCGAGCAGCCGTTCGGGCGAGCGGGCGTCCTTGATGATGATGGACTTGGAAAAGCGCCGCAGCTTTTGCTCTTCGTCGCGGGACAGCGCCCGGCCGGTGTACACGATCACGGGCGGAAACGACACCCCGTCCTGCTCGGTCATCTGCTGCAGCAGCTCGTAGCCATTCAGGTCGGGCAGGTTCAGGTCCATCACCATGCAGTCGAACGTGGAGCCGCGCAGGTGATTGAGCGCGGCGGCGGCGGTGCCGGCGCCCACAATTTCCACATCCTCGCTGCTGAGCAGGTGCCGCACGCTCTCGCGCTGGCGCTCGTCGTCTTCCACCACCAGCACGCGGCGCAGGTGCTGGGTGAATTTGGCTTCCAGCCGCTGCAGGGCCTGCACCAGCTCTTCGCGTTTGACGGGCTTGAGCGCATAGCCAATCGCGCCTCGTCCCATGGCCTCCTGGGAATAGTCGGCCACCGACACCACATGCACCGGGATGTGACGAGTGGCGGGGTTGCGCTTGAGCTGGTCGAGCACACCCAGGCCCGAAAAATCGGGCAGATTCACATCCAGCACAATGGCGCTGGGCAGGCTTTGCGCTGCAAAAGCCAGGCCGTCGGCCGCGTTGTAGGCCAGATGGCATTCAAAGTCCATCTCACGGGCGAGGTCGCACAGGATCTGGGCAAAACGCTTGTCGTCCTCGATCACCAGAATGCTGCGCGGCCCGGCGCGAACCGGGACAGGCTGGGCCACGGCAGCGATGGCGGAAGCTGAAGAGCCTGCGGGAACAGGCGCAGGCTGTCCCGCAGTGGGCCCTGTCTGGACGGTCGACGGTGTGCCGGAGGGCGCTTCGGGCGTTGCCAAGTCGAGAGGCGCCACAGCGCGGGGCTCCGCCGGTTGCTGCGGCACGAGTCGCATAGGCACCATGAGCGTGAAAACACTGCCTTCGCCGGGCACGCTGTGCACCGTAAGGGTGCCTCCCAGAAGGTGCGCCAGATCCCGTGATATCGACAGGCCCAGCCCCGTGCCGCCGTATTTGCGGTGGGTGCTGCCATCGGCCTGGCGGAAGGCTTCAAAAATCAGGGCTTGTTGGTGGGGGGGGATGCCGATGCCGGTGTCCTTCACTGCGAACGACAGCGTGTCGTCGGGGTTGCGCGACACATGCAGTGCCACGGCGCCCTTGTCGGTGAACTTGAGCGCGTTGGACAGCAGGTTCTTGAGCACCTGGCCCAGGCGCTGTGGGTCGGTTTCGAAGCCGGCAGGTGCGTCGGGCGCCACGGTGGTGGTGAGCTCCAGGCCTTTTTCCTGCGCCACTGGGCGCAACGGGTCGACCAGCGCCTGCAGCGTCCGGGCGATGTTAACGGGTTCTACCTCTACGGTGGCTTGTCCGGATTCGATCTTCGCCAGGTCCAGGATGTCGTTGATCAGCGCCAGCAGGTCGTTGCCCGCGGCGTAGATCGTCTGCGCAAACTTCACCTGCTCGGCGCTCAGGTTTCCGGGCTTGTTGTCAGCCAGCAGCTTGGCCAGGATGAGTGTGGAGTTCAGCGGCGTGCGCAACTCGTGGCTCATGTTGGCCAGAAACTCGCTTTTGTATTGGCTGGCCAAAGCCAGTTCGCGGGCCTTGTCCGTCATGGCGCTTTGGGCGCGCAGCAGTTGCTCGCGCTGGTGTTCCAGCTGTTTGGTTTGCGCTTCCAGGTTGGCATTGGTCTGTTCCAGCTCGGTCTGCTGGACTTCCATTTGCGCTTGCGACTCTTGAAGGATGCGGCTTTGCTGCTCCAGCTCTTCGTTGTTGACGCGCAGCTCTTCCTGTTGGGTCTGCAGTTCTTCGGACTGGCGTTGGGTTTCTTCCAGCAGCTCTTGCAGGCGGTTGCGGTCGATACCCGAGCGTATGGCCACGGCCAGCATCTCGGATGCACGCTCCAGCAGGCTGCGCTCGGCGTCGCTCACGGGGCGATAAAAGCCCAGCTCTATAACGGCAAACACTTCGCCGTTTTCCACGGCTGGCGCAATCAGCAGCTGGGTGGGACTGGCCTGCCCGGTGCTGGATGAGACCGGCAGGTAGCCGGGCGGTACATCGCGCACGTCCAGCAGTTGGCGCTCGCGCGCGGCTTGCCCCACCAAACCTTCGTCGCTCAGAAGCTTTTGCGCCAGGCGCTCGCGTGGCAAGGCATAGCCGCCGAACAGCGTAAAGCCGCCGTTGCGGTCCGCCACATACCCGGCACCCACCTGGGCCCTGAGGTAGGTAGCCAGGTATTCGAGTGCCAGCTGGCCCACATCTTCCAGCCGGTGGTCGCCCTGGATGCGCTGGCCCAGGCCGGTAAGCCCTGCGGACACCCAGGACTGCTGGCTCTTGGCTCGGTATTCGCGCGCCGTGATGGCGGCTGACAGACAGATCAGCGCCAGCAGCACCATTGAGCCACCCGCCGAGTACAGGTTGGAGTTGCTCGCGGCGTTGACCCACTCCTGACGCCGCTCGGCCAGTTGCTGGTTTTGCTGGACGCGCAAGCTTTCTGCAACGTCGCGCATCCGGTCCATGATGCTTTTGCCGGCTCCGGAATGCACCAGTCCCATTGCACCCACCGCATCACCGTTTTTGCGCAGCGCAAGGGTTTCATTGAGTTCGCGCAGCTTCAGCTGGGTCAACTCTTCAAGTTGCGTTACCAGTTGCTGGTGGGTTGGGTAGTCTTTTGAGCTGAACTCGAGCTCGGCCAGGTGCTTGGAGAGTGCCGTCACAGCCTGTTGATAGGGCTGCAGGTAGGCCATGTCTCCGGTCAGCAGGTAGCCACGCTGGCTGGTCTCTGCATCCCGGACAGCCACATTGAAAAAATTGAGTTGCCGCATGGCCAGCGATGTGCGGTCCATGGCGTGCACCGCATCGGCGCGCGCTTCGGCGGATCGGAAATTGACGATGGCGATGACGAGGGTGGCGAGGGCCGCCACCACAAAACCTGCCACCAGCGCGCGAGGAATGGCGAAACGCGAGGCCGCCTGGGGGCTCGAAGATCGGGGCATGCGATGCAGGTCCGTGAGGTTGCTGGAGCAAAGACTTTACCGGGTTTACGGCAGACTGGGCAGCAGGGCAGCGCACCCTTGGCGTGTGCAACGGCCCGGCCGCTGTGGGCGCCAAGCCGGCGGTCACCACGTTGGCGTCACCAACTCTGAGGCCATTGCTCGGCCATTGTCCGGCCGCTACTCGTGCGGCGGGTGGCCATCGCCCACCCGGTCTGAAGGCGCGTGACCGCCATACCGCAGTCGCTGCGAAAACTGGCATTGCAAACTCGAGCATTGCGCAGGGCCGAGTGCATGTGCCCATCCATCATGGCGTTCTGCTTGGTTGAATGCCATTTTATGGCTCTCGCGCTTTGTGGGTAAGCGCGACACGCTATTGTTTATATAGCAATTTTTGCCCGAATTCGCGCGGCACTTTTGTAGGTACTGTGGCGTGTCACAGTGATCCTGATCCGCATACGTACGCGTGGAGGCGCTTCACCGCAATTTTCAGGTGAGCACGCCGGTGTTGGCGTGCCTCGCAGGCCGTCACATGCTGCGGCTAATGCTCATTAAATAATAGCTGTTAGCGCTTTATGGATAAGGGCTAGACGGCAAAACACTCATATTGTTCCAAATCAGGCTCCGAATTCATCGCCCAGCTCGTGGGCCCGATGTTGCGCGGCGCGCATGGCGGCCTCGAAACTGGCCGCCACGCCCGCTGCCTCCATCGACTGCAGCGCCGCATAGGTGGTGCCGCCCTTGGAGGTGACACGCTGGCGCAGCACGGACGGCGGATCGTCCGAGCGTCGCGCCAGCTCGGACGCACCCACAAACGTACCCACGGCCAGCTGGTGCGCCTGCTGCTCGGTCAACCCCATGCCAGTGCCCGCACGCGTCATGGCTTCGAGGAAATAAAAGACATACGCAGGTCCCGAACCCGACAGTGCCGTGACCGCGTCCAGCTGCGGCTCGCTATCCACCCACAGAAACTCGCCCGTCGTGGCCATGATGGCCTCGATGCTTTGCCGCTCTGGCGCACTGACGGCGGGGCGGGCATACAGCGCGCTCATGCCCTTGCCCACCAGCGCGGGCGTGTTGGGCATGGTGCGCACGATGCGCTCGGTGCCCAGCCACTGGGCGATGCTGTCCGAGCGGATGCCTGCGGCCACGCTCAGGTGCAGTGCGCCCTGCGTGTGGGCTTTGGCCTGGGCGGCCGCGTCCCTGAAGGTCTGGGGCTTGACGGCCCACACCACGATCTGTGCCCGCTGCAGCGCTGGGCCGGCTTCGGCCTGGGCTTCGATGCCATAGTTCTTGCGCAGTGCCTCACGCGCCTCGGCCCAGGGCTCGACCACCTCGATCTGGCTGGCCGGGTGGCCCTGGTGGATCAGCCCGCCAATGATGGCGCTGGCCATGTTGCCGCCGCCGATGAAGGCGATGGTGGGGAGGAGAGGGGATGCGGCGGGTTGGCTCATGGGATGTGCAAGGTGGCAACAACAGGGGCCACGATGGTAGCGCCGTCGCGCCGGGGTGTTTCGGCGCGCTGCTTATTCACTCTGCTGTCGTTTGCCGCACGGCGTGTTCCCAGTTGGCCATCAGCTCCTGCGCGCGCGCATTGCTGAGCGTGGGCAAAAAACGCCGGTCCGCGCGCCACAGTTGCGAGAGTTCGTCGGTGCTGCGGTACACCCCGCTCGACAGTCCCGCCAGGTAGGCTGCGCCCAGCGCCGTGGTCTCAATGACGGCGGGGCGCACCACAGGAATGCCCAGCAGGTCGGCCTGGAACTGCATCAGCAGGTCATTGATGCAGGCGCCGCCGTCCACGCGCAGCTCGCTCACTGGCGCGCCACCGGCGGCCACGGCATCGCGGCTCATGGCCAGCAGCAGGGCAGCGCTCTGGTAGGCAATGCTCTCCAGCGCCGCGCGCGCAATGTGGCCCAGCGTGGTGCCGCGCGTGAGGCCTGTGATGGTGCCGCGTGCATCGGGTTTCCAGTAGGGTGCGCCCAGGCCGGTGAAGGCGGGCACCATCATCACGCCGCCCGAATCGGGCACGCTTTGGGCGAGGGACTCCACCTCGCTGCTGTTGGTGATGGCGCGCAGGCCGTCGCGCAGCCACTGCACCACGGCGCCGCCCACAAACACGCTGCCTTCCATGGCGAACTCAGGCTGCTGGGAAGCCTGCGCTGCGCTGGTGGTGAGCAAGCCGTTTTGTGATGTCTGGAAGACATTGCCCGTATGCATCAGCATGAAGCAGCCGGTGCCATAGGTGTTCTTGGCCATGCCCGCCGTGAAGCAGGCTTGGCCAAAGAGTGCGCTTTGCTGGTCGCCCGCCACGCCGCCGATGCGGATGGAATGGCCCAGCAGGTCGGCGGCTGTGTCTCCAAAGTGCGCGGCGGACGGCAGCACCTCGGGCAGCAGGGCCTTGGGGATGCGCAGCAGCGCCAGCAGCTCGTCGTCCCACTGGTTGGTGTGCACGTTGAACAGCATGGTGCGTGCGGCATTGCTCACGTCCGTCACATGCACCTGGC
>ERZ1023696.108-NODE-108-length-17718-cov-4.490649_pt1 | contig 17718 bp, 12 predicted proteins | sample MGYA00520859_ERZ1023696 | MGnify/ENA primary metagenome ERZ1023696 (study PRJEB33180, sample SAMEA4046002) | wastewater metagenome | place: Denmark | collected 2016-03-13 | study: EMG produced TPA metagenomics assembly of the PRJEB13832 data set (Local...
CCCAGCCGAAGGGCGCGCCCATTGCGATGGACATGCGGTTACGGACGGCGCCAGGCAAGACTGTTTCTTTGTAGGCAGCATCCTGCGCTTCGAACAGATCGAAACTCGGCATGGAGACGACAGAAACGTCCACTCCGGCTTCACGCAATTGTTTTTGCGCTTCCACAGCCAAGTTCACTTCCGAACCGGTTGCGATCAGGATGCCGGCAGGCGTTTCGCCTTGTTGCGGAGAAAGGACATAAGCACCCTTCTTCACGCCTTCGCGGGCCATTTCTTTTGTGCCTTCCAAAACAGGCAAGTTTTGGCGCGTCAACACCAACATTGTTGGTTTGTCGGCTGAAGACACTGCAATTTCCCATGCCGCGCTGACTTCGTTGCCGTCTGCAGGACGCAGAACCGTCAAGTTCGGCATGCCGCGGTAGCTGGACAAGTGTTCCACTGGCTCATGCGTCGGGCCGTCTTCGCCGACCGCGATTGAGTCATGCGTCATCACGTAAGTGCCAGGCAAGTGCGAAATGGCAGCCAAACGCATCGCTGGGCGCAAGTAGTCCGTGAAGACGAAGAATGTCCCTACATACGTTCTGGTTCCACCATGCAGAACGATACCGTTCATGATAGCAGCCATCGCGAACTCACGCACACCGTACCAGATATTGCGGCCGGCATAGTTGCCCGGCTCAAAGTCGCTTGCCGACTTGATCATTGTGTTGTTTGAAGAAGATAAGTCCGCAGAACCGCCCCAGAAATAAGGTACAGCTTCACCCAATGCTTGGATGGATTCCGCGCTGGTCACACGGCTTGCTTTCGCTGCGCTGCCCACTTCATAAGTCGGCAATTTGTCTTGCCAACCTTCAGGCAATTTGTTAGCGATGGAATCTTCGAATTGTTGCGCCAATTCCGGATAAGCCGCTTTGTAGTCGCTGAACATAGCAGTCCAGGCTGCTTCAGCCTGTTGGCCTTCTTCAACCATTTTTTCATTGAAACGGGCTGTGACTTCAGCCGGAACACAGAAAGCTTCATCCGGACAGCCGTATGCCGCTTTCGCGAAAGAAACGCCTTCCGCTCCCAATGGAGCGCCATGCACTTTATGTGTTCCTGCATCAGGAGCACCAAAGCCGATGATGGTTTTGATTTCGATCAAAGTCGGTTTTTCGGTTTCAGCTTTCGCTTCTTCGATGGCTTTCGAGATGGCTTCCAGATCGTTGCCGTCTTTCACCAAAATATGTTGCCAGCCGTATGCTTCGAAACGGGCAGCCACATCTTCAGTGAAGGATTTCGAAGTCGGTCCGTCCAAGGAGATGTCGTTGGAGTCGTACAAACCGATCAGTTTGCCCAATTTCAGGTGGCCAGCCAAGCTGGCTGCTTCATGGGAGATGCCTTCCATCAGATCGCCGTCGCCGTTCAGGAAGTATGTATAGTGATCCACAACCGGGAAATTTTCTTTATTGTAGGTAGCCGCCAAGTGCGCTTCCGCCATCGCGAACCCGACCGCATTCGCGATCCCTTGTCCCAAAGGACCGGTTGTCGCTTCCACGCCGTCCGTGTCATGCACTTCAGGGTGTCCAGGTGTTTTGCTGCCGAATTGGCGGAAGTTCTTCACGTCGTCCAGGCTCACATTGAAGCCGGATAAGTGCAACAAGCTGTACAACATGGATGACCCATGTCCAGCCGATAAAACGAAACGGTCACGGTCTGCCCACAAACTGTTCTTAGGGTTGACTTTCAAATGTTTTGTCCAAAGCGCGTAGGCCATCGGAGCGGCTCCCATCGGCAAACCAGGATGCCCTGAATTGGCCTTCTGTACGGCGTCTATGCTAAGTGTACGTACTGCATTAACTGCTAACTCATCAATTTGATCAAACATTTTTTTCCTCCTCAAGATAGTGAATCTAGTATTGAACTCCTCAACAAACTTTTTTAATCATGATTTAATCTTATTATAACATATTCCGAATCGGTTTATATCAGTTTATTAACTTAGGTATGCAGCAATAATGAATTATCAATCCGACAATCCAACCAATCGCTCACCCTCGGCTTCCTAGCATCTTTTCTCTTCCAACAATGTCAACTTCCTTTTCAACTGACGATAGGCGTACATCATCGGAACGGCTGCCCCGACCCAGGCAACGGGGTTGGCAAAAGCAACAGCTTGGTAGCCCAGCAGACCGGAAAATCCCAACGGAACAAGGACGCGTGCGACCATCTCCATCACACCTCCAAAGGTAGGCGCGGTATTATCGCCCACCCCTTGCAGCGTATACCGCAAAATGATCAGCGTCGCCAATACAAGGTAGAAGCTGGCCGTCGCAATAAAATATGTGTGCGCATACGCCAATACGGCCGGATCATTCTGTTTGAACAATAGCCGAATGATGTCCGTCCCGAAGTACAAAAGCGCTCCTCCTAAAACAATGCTGTAGACGAAGGTCAACAGCAAACTGATACGCACGCCTTCCCAAATCCGTGAATATAATCCGGCACCGTAGTTTTGGGCTGCGAAAGTGGCCATTGCGATACCGATGGAGGCTATCGGCAAAGTTGCCATGATGTCCAATTTTTGGGCGATGGCGTATCCACCAACTGCTTCCGGTCCGAAGCCATTCAGACTTTTCTGCAATACAATCAAACCGATTGAAATGATGGAGGCTTGCAGACCGATCGGGAGCGAAATTTTCAACGGCAACGAGAATTCCGCAGCTTGTATGCTCCAATCTTCTCTGGAAAAGCGCAGAATCGCCATTTTTTTCCGGATGTATACGAAACAGAGAAAGCTGGCGAACAATTGCGCCGCAACTGTCGCCAACGCTGCTCCTGCAACCCCCATAGAAAACCAGACAATGAGCACATAATCCAATACCACATTCAATAGGGAAGAAATCACCAGGATGACCAAGGGCAGTTTGCTGTCACCCAGCGAGCGTAGGATGTTGCTCAACAAATTGAATACCATAATCGCCACTGAACCCCACATCAAGGTCAAAAAGTAAGCTTCGGCTTCCTTGCGTATTTCTGCCGGCGTATCCATGAATAACAGGATCTCTTCAGCCAGCCAAACGCTCAGGATGGTTATAAGGACAGTCATGAAAAGAGTGATCCAGACGCTTATCGTGATGCTCTTCCGGATCCGCTCCTCATTTTTCGTGCCAAAACGCTGCGCGGTGACGATGCCTAACCCCGAAGTGACACCGATCCCGAATCCATGGATAAAAAAGAGCACCCCGCCGACCGACCCGATGGCCGCCAGTCCGTCCACTCCCAATGTCCTGCCGATGATGATCGTGTCCGCCAAGCTGTACAGTTGTTGGAACATATTCCCTATCAGCATCGGAACCGCGAACAGTAAGAGTAGCTTCGCAGGACTGCCGGCAGTCATATCTTTTGTCATCCTTCACCTCCATTTGATGATCCTTGGCCTTGCTGATTTATATTATACCAGAGATGTACGAACAAATTAATAAAAAATATAAATTGTACCTACAAAAATTCCGACCTATTCGTTTGGCTTGCTTCCGAATCCATTGTCGGCGAGTATTTTCTCGCACAACGAGTGGCTCAGATAGCTTGATTCCGTGGAGACAGGATTTGTTTTTTCTTTTACTCCTGCAACAAATGCAGCGATTAAAGGTGCAAACCCTCTTTTTCGGAGTGTCCCTTCCCAATCGCCAAAAGTAACTTGCTGCTTGCTACTTTTTTGTACAATGGTCATATCCGTCAAATTCAGGACACGCGTAATCCCCTCCGGACTTTGGACTTCCATGACTTCCTGATTGGCTCCCGCTTCATAGTTCATCGAAACGAAACAAGTGGTACTCTTCGTCTCGAGCATCAGCCAGAGTCGTTTCAGTTCCCCTTCGTTTTCGACCAGATGCGATTGCACCGAAACTACTTCATCATCCAACAAATACAAAGCGGTATCCGCGATATGGATGAACAAATCATAAACGGCAAAACGGACCGGTTCTACATTCTTTACACGATCCTTCTGAATCAGGATCATCTTTTTGTCAGGAATCTCTTTCAACCGTTCCACCATCGGAGCAAACCGGCGATTGAAGCCAGCGGTAAGCAGCAAGCCCTTGGCATCGGCCAACTCGATCAGTTGCTTTGTTTCTTCCAAATCATCGCTGATGGGCTTGTCCACATAGACCGAAATGCCGCGCTCCAACAGCTTGCGGATGATTTCCGCATGGGCAACGGTCGCCACGTGCACAAAGGCAGCATCGATCCCGCTGTCCAACCATTCCTCCATCGAAGTGTACAAATGTTGGAACCCAAATTTCTTCCCTACCGTTTCCAGCGTCTCCTTGTTCCGCGAGCACAGATGCCATTCCACCTCATCCTGCATCTCAACCATAACCGGCAGATACGCTTTTTGCGCAATATTCCCTAATCCGATGACTCCAATTTTCATCACCTATCGCCTCCAAACCTGTTTGTTCTCTTTATACCATAATCAACTCTCCAATTCTCGTCAGAACGCGAAAATAATTGAGAAATAATAAAAATATATATTTTCGAATGAAATCGATTGCATTTTCTTTTATCGTTTTGTATAACTCTATTTGAAGTTATATATAGACATAGAAACGGAGTTGTTTAGATGAAATATGAATTTCCTGAAGATTTCTGGTGGGGTTCGGCAGCAAGCGGACCACAAACAGAGGGTACGGTGGCCGGAGACGGCAAAGGGGACAATATCTGGGATCATTGGTACAAGCAGAACCCTGAGCTGTTCTTCAATCAGGTAGGACCCGAAAACACATCTTATGTATACAATCGCTACAAAGAAGATATAGCACTCATGAAAAAAACGGGACACACGACGTATCGAACCTCCATCCAATGGAGTCGCCTGATTCCGGATGGGATTGGCGCAGTGAATCCGGAAGCAGTGGCTTTCTACAATAGCTACATCGACGAGTTGTTGGCCAACGGCATCGAACCTTTTATGAATCTTTATCACTTTGATATGCCGTTGTCATTACAACAGAAAGGAGGCTGGGAAAGCAAAGAAGTCGTGGATGCCTATGCAGATTATGCGCGCATCTGCTTCGAGCTGTTCGGCGACCGCGTAAAAAAATGGTTCACCCACAATGAACCGATCGTTCCGGTCGAAGGTGGCTATCTTTACCAATTCCACTACCCTAGTGTCGTGGATCTGAAAAAAGCCGTTCAAGTCGCTTATCATGAAACTTTGGCAAGCGCAAAAGCCATCAAAATTTATCATGAAATGAACCTTGACGGACAAATCGGCATCATCCTCAATTTGACGCCTAGTTATCCGCGCAATGAGAATGATCCTGAAGACGTTAAGGCAGCCCGTCTTGCTGACGCATTCTTCAACCGCTCCTTCTTGGATCCTGCCATCAAAGGCACCTTCCCCGAGGATTTGGTTTTGCTGTTGAAGGAATTGGATTATCTACCGGAATATACGCAATCGGAACTGGAACTCATCAAACATAATACCATCGACATTCTGGGGATCAATTACTATCAGCCTAGGCGCATCATGAAAAAAGAAAGCACAGAACGCTTGTCGGATAAACCGATGCCGGATGATTACTTCGATAACTATATCTGGCCGGAACGCAAAATGAATCCGTACCGCGGTTGGGAAATCTACGAAAAAGGTATTTACGATTGCCTGATCAATGTCCGTGACAACTACGGCAACCTGCCTTGCTTCATCTCCGAAAACGGGATGGGTGTAGAGGGCGAAGAGCGCTTCGTCAACGCCGATGGCATGATCGAAGATGATTACCGTATCGAATTTGTCCAAGATCATCTGAAATATGTCCATCAGGCGCTGCAGGAAGGTTGCAATGTCAAAGGCTACCACATGTGGACGTGCATGGATAACTGGTCCTGGACCAACGCCTACAAAAACCGCTATGGCTTCATAGCAGTGGATCTAACGCAAGAAGGAAAACGCACAATCAAGAAAAGTGGCTACTGGTTCAAAGAGGTTTCTGACAATAATGGTTTTGACGCATAGTTTTTCTAAGAGAGGAAATGACTAATGAATAATTTTATTGATAATTTAGCCGAAAAATTGACTCCGCTTGCCGGCAAACTCGGCTCAAACAGATATTTAGCAGTATTGCGTGACGCTTTTATGCTTTCTTTCCCGCTGACGATGTTCGGATCGATCGTAGTGGTGCTGAACAATTTGCCATTTTGGAGCGATGACTTGAAAGGGACTTTGGGCGGCCTCTTCGGAAACGGTCAAAATGCGACCATGTCGATCATGACGATTTTCGTCACATTCGGTATCGGCTATTACCTGACCCGCTCTTATGATGAGGACGGCGTCTTTGGTGGAGCCGTATCATTGGCTTCCTACCTGATTCTGACGCCTTTCAACTTCACGACTGCAGAAGGCGCCGAAGTAAGCGGTGCGCTGTCCTTGGATCGTTTGGGTGCAAAAGGGATGTTCATCGGCATGCTGGCTGCCTTTATCGCAGCTGAAATCTATGTCCGCATCACGAAAAAAGGTATCGTCATCAAGATGCCTGAAGGTGTTCCTGATGCCGTTGCCCGTTCTTTCGCTTCCCTGATTCCTGCCATCTCTACATTGACCGTCTTCTTGTTGCTGAATGCTTTGGTTTCCGGTGTGTTCACTACCAACTTGCACGATGTCATCTACACAGTTATTCAAAAACCTTTGGTAGGTTTGGGAAGCGGCTTGCCTGCAACACTGTTATCCTTGTTCTTCGTCCAAATTCTATGGTTCTTCGGATTACATGGTCAAATCATCGTCAACTCGGTAATGGATCCGATCTGGAATACTTTGGCTCTTGAGAACCTGGATGCTTTTAAAGCAGGTGAAGCCTTGCCGCACATCATCACGAAACCTTTCATGGAAACATTCACTGTCGGCCTGGGCGGTTCCGGTATGACATTGATGGTAGTCATCCTGATGGCATTCGTCATGAAGAGCAGACAAATGAAAGATATCGGTCGTTTGGCGATCGGACCTGGCTTATTCAACGTAAACGAGCCTGTCATCTTCGGCTTGCCGATCGTATTGAACGCCTCCATCCTGATTCCTTGGGTATTGACACCGCTGATCGTCACTACTATCAACTACTTTTCGATGGCTTCAGGATTGGTTCCTGCTCCAACAGGCGTAACGGTTCCTTGGACTGTTCCCTTGTTCTTCAGCGGAATGATGGCCACCAACTCGCTTATGGGCGGCTTGTTGCAACTGATTGATGTGGCAATCGTCGGAGTGATGTGGTATCCATTCCTGAAAGTTGTCGATAAAGCGAATTTGGCCCTTACTGTCGAAGAAGCTGCATAATCGGTTTATCTAAATTGAAGGCCCGAGGCAGTATGCTTCGGGCCTTTGTCTTTCCTTAATCAGCTAAATATAGAGCTTAGCTTGTTTCAAGTCTAGCCATTACGGTATAATGGGAATCAAAATCGTTTAATTCCCGGAAGGAGCGACTGTAATGAAAAAATATGAAGAAATCGCGGATGAGCTGCGGCGCCGCATCGCCGATGGGGAATATGCGGAAGGTGAAATGCTCCCGGACCAGATTGCTTTGGCGGAAGAATTCGGCGTCAGCCGGATGACCTTAAAGAAAGCCATCGATATGATTGCAATGGAGGGCCTGATTTTCCGCAAACGGGGTGTCGGAACTTTTGTCATCAAGAGCGCCCTCTGGAATAGCGGAGATTCCAAAGCGGATGAATATGCCGGCTTATCCAAACAGTTTCCGAATAAAACGGTGAAGAGCAAAATCATCCTCTTCGATATCCTGTTCCCTTCCGAAAATATCCAATCCTTGTTGATGTTGGAGGACAATCAGCCTGTCTACCACCTGCAACGCCTGAGGATTATTGACGACAAACCTTATATACTGGAAGATACTTACTTTGTAGCCGGATTGGTCAAGGACTTGACTGAAGATATTATCCACCATTCCATCTATGACCATATCCGCGATACCTTAGGACTAAAAATCGGTGGCGCTTACCGAAAGATCCACGCTGATCGTTCTAATGAACTGGATTGGCAAGAATTGGCATGCGATCAGCATACGCCGATTCTTGAAGTGGAACAAGTCGTTTATCTGACGAATGGGACTCCCTTCGAGTACTCCACTGCTCGCAGTCGCTTCGATACACGTTCCTACACCATCACGGATATTATTAAACAATAACAAATAAAAATATTAGGAGGAAAAACATGCAAGAGCCATTGTTCATCCAACCTGTCCTACAAGAAAAAATCTGGGGTGGCACCAAGCTGCGCGATATCTACGGGTACGACATCCCCAGCGACCATACCGGGGAATGCTGGGCCATCAGCGCCCATCCCGACGGCACCGGTGCGGTGGAAAACGGTACCTACGCCGGCACCAAACTGGATGTCCTCTATGCGGAGCATCCTGAGCTGTTCGAAAATCCGACTTCGCCCGTCTTCCCGTTGCTGACCAAAATCATCGACGCCGCCGAAGCCCTGTCCGTCCAAGTGCATCCGGATGATGCCTATGGACTGAAGCATGAAGGCGAACTCGGGAAAACCGAATGCTGGTACATCATCGATGCCGATGATGACGCCGAAATCATCTACGGACACAATGCCCAAACAAAAGAGCAGTTCTCGGAAATGGTCGCTGCAGGCGACTGGGAGGGGCTGCTGCGCCACGTCAAAGTGAAGAAAGGCGACTTCTTCTTCGTTCCGAGCGGCACCATCCATGCCATCGGCGGCGGCATCACGATTCTGGAGACGCAACAGAGCAGCAACACGACATACCGCGTCTACGACTTCGACCGCAAGGACGATCAAGGCAACACACGCGACCTGCATATCCAACAATCCATCGATGTGTCGATGATTCCGCACAAGGATCCTGCGAACCACTTCGAAACCAGCACAGTCGACGGCAACACCGTGACGACTTTCATCGAAAGCGACTATTTCACTGTCTACAAGTGGAACATCCTTTCTGAACTGGCCTTCAAGAAAACTGCTCCCTACACCTTGGGAAGCGTCATCGAAGGCAGCGGCAGTCTGACTGTCGCCGGAAAAGTCTATCCGTTGCACAAGGGCGACCACTTTATCCTGCCTGCGACCGTTTCCGCTTGGACACTGTCCGGCAGCAATATGGAACTGATCGCCTCCACACCCGGCCCGAAAAACAGCTAAGAAAAATGAAGCCGGCTCATAATCCAATGAGCCGGCCTCTTTTGCTTGTTTTTGAAGCCCACTCAACAGCTGAGCGTGCATTAAATAAGGCTATCTATCCTTTTCTGCTCCGGCGAAGCAAACCTTAACGGAAGCTGGTGCGCTCCTCCGGTGAGCGCCCTTCTCGACGGAGTTGCGCTCTTCGGTATTCGTCTTCCTCCTGTGAGAGAATGTTTGCCGGAGCTGAGCATGCGGACGCAGGCTGTCCTCCGACGAACGAGGGCTCGTCGGAGGTACGCATCCCCATCTCGCGCCTGCTCCGGCGAAGCAAACCTTAACCGAAGCTGGGAAACAACGCGATTACACGCACGCCTCCGGTCAGCACACGCACCAAACAGGCTGCCTCTTTTTTGAGAGACAGCCTGTTTCTGTTAGTTACTCAAATGGATAGACTAGACCCCAGTCTTTGCGGACCTTATCCATGATTTCCAGAACGTCCACGGTGTAAGTGAGCGTTTCATTTTTTGCTCCATTAAGGATGCGTTCGCTGAAATCAGCCACTTCATAGTTCAAGGCTTGCGCAGAATCCCCAGCTTCAATGATGCTTACTTTTCCATCATAAGAAGTGAAGATAGCTTTTGTCGACCTCGGATAATCCATAATCGTTAAAAATCCCTTTTCATAGGCGACTACCCCTTGTTTCGGCATTTTCGACCGGAAAGTCAAGGATACCGTCGCAAGTTCTGCTTCAGCATTCCGCAGAATGATTGCTGAGGATTCATCCACACCAGATTCGTGCAAATTGCCCATCGTCATGATTTCAGTCGGTTTGCTGGTCATGAAATTACGGACAAATGACAAGGCATATGTCCCGATATCGAATAACGCGCCACCCGCTAATTCTTTATTGAAATAATAAACAGATGGATCCGTGTCCTTGAAGCTGCCGAAAGAGGCTTGGATCATCTTCAATGGTCCTAAGTCTTGCTCTGCAATCCATTCCTTTAGCTTGCGGTAAAGCGGCATATGGTAAATGGTCATGGCCTCGGCTAAATAGAGCCCCTTTTCTTCAGCCGACTGGACAAGTTCATCCAACTGGATTTTGTTGACTGTGATGACTTTCTCGCAAAGGACATGCTTGCCGGCTTCCAGACTGGCCTTGATCCATTGATGATGATGGCTGTGCGGCAAGGCGATGTAAATAGCGTCTACCGCCTCATCCGCCAGCAGTTCCATATAATCGTCATAATAAGCGGGAATACCATACTGTTCGGCAAATCCTTGTGCCTTTTCTTTGGATCGGGAGGCTACCGCGATCAATTCCGCATTGTCCGCTTGAAAATGGGAAGCGAACTCCGTTGCGATAGTCCCTGTTCCAAGTATTGCCCATCTGATTTTCATCCAATACACTCTCCCTTTTTTCGGTCTGATCGGTTATCGTTTACCCTTTCATCTCATTCGCCAAAATGAGCGCCCCGGTGATGCCGGCATCATCGATCAATCCTGGCGTCACCAAGTAATCATCGACTGCCGGAACCGGCACATAATCGGCAAGCAGCGTCGTAAATTTAGCCTTGATGTTATCAAGCATCCCCGGCACTTTCATGACACCCCCGCCCAAGACAATGCGCTCCGGACGCAGGATAACCGTGTAGGCTTCCAAAGCTTGACCTATGTAATAAGCGATGTAATCCCAGACCGCATCGGTAGGCGCAACATCTTTGCCGGCTTTACCTAGTCGTCCGTCGATTGAAGGACCAGCTGCCATGCCTTCCAGGCAATTTCCATGATATGGACAGAACCCGGCATAATGGTCAGCCTCGTGCGGACGCACCAGTATGTGACCCATTTCCGGGTGACCGATGCCTTCCAAAATTTTTCCGTCCACGATCGCACCGGCGCCCACGCCCGTACCGATCGTGATATACATCATGTTCTTTAATCCTTTAGCGGCACCTAACGCGGATTCACCCAAGGCAGCGGCATTCACATCCGTCGTCCACCCCATCGGAACTGCATAACGCTCCTTCATAGCGCCAAGAAAATCAAAATCCTTCCACGCCAACTTTGGTGTAGAAAGAATATATCCATATGTTTCCGAGTCTTTATTGACGTCAATCGGCCCGAAGGAACCGATTCCGATTGCAGCTAAGTCAAAACGATCAAAAAAAGCAAATACCTGCGCCAATGTTTCTTCCGGCGTAGTCGTCGGGAATGCAACCCGTTCCAACAACTCATTATTTTCGTTTCCGACGGCGCACACAAATTTTGTTCCGCCTGCTTCAATTCCACCTACTAGCATAAATTTCTCACTCCAATTAGTTAGTTTTCGTGTGCGTCGCCATCATCGGAGTACATTTGATATCCATCCGATTTGTCCTGAAAGAGCACGCTCGCACCTTTTCCTATTATAACGCTTTCAGTTGGCGGAATCACGTTTTTCTGGCATTTTCCTCTGAATTTCAACATTTCCCTGATGGCGCAAACGCCTTCAGTAAATATTTACTTAATTTGAATTTTTTTTTACTCTTTTTGTTGCTTTACGAAATTTAAACGCTTACAATGAAAAGGAGACGATAATATACTTTAAAAAAATAGCGGATTGACTGATCTATCTGCAACTACGCAACTAGGAGAGTGGAAAAATAATGAAAGTATCTGAAACAATACTCGGCCAAGCTCACGGAAAAGATGTCGTTGCCTATACCTTGACGAATCCCAACGGCATCTCCCTTACAGCAATGACCTATGGCGCCACCATCACGGAATTGATGATGCCGGACAAAAACGGAAAGAGTGAGAATGTGATTTTGGCGATGGATTCATTGGACGATTACGTGACGCATCGCCCGTATTACGGAGCCACAATCGGCCGGATTGCCGGACGCATCGCAAAGGGATCATTTGATTTGGATGGAAAAAGGCATCAATTGATTGTGAACGAGGAAGAAAATCAACTCCATGGTGGCCCCGCCGGATTGGACACGCATGTTTGGGATGCGGAAATCGAGGCTTCCGCTGATGAAGCCAGCATCCATTTCACGACTACCGATGCGGACGGCGCCAATGGCTATCCCGGGACACTTTCGGTAACGGTCAGCTATACGCTTACTGCTGAGAACGAATGGAAAATTAATTATCGGGCAACGACGGATCAACCAACTTTGTTCAACCCGACCAACCATGTCTATTTCAACCTGAGCGGAGACATCAACAAGCCGATTCTGCAGCACGAGCTGCAACTGAACAGCGAGGTTTTTGCCGAATTGGGCGACGGAAATCTTCCTACCGGGGCGTTGCTGCCGGCGGAAGGGACCCCTTTTGATTTCCGCGACGGAGGAAAACTTGCGATTGCCGCTGAACAGAGCCACCCACAGACCCAAAAAGTTGCCGGTTTCGATCACCCTTTCCTGCTGCAGCACGATACTGGAAAGCCTGATGCGGTCCTGAGCGATGCAGAATCCGGTCGAAGCGTCAAAATGTATACGGATCAGGATTGTGTCGTGATCTTTATGCACAACGGCGCTATCGATAAGTACACGATTGCCGGCAGTCCGGTCATCCAGTACGCTGGCATCACCTTGGAGACGCAGGCATTGCCTGATGCCATCAATCAAGAAGGCTTCGGCGATATTGTACTCCGACCGGGTGAAGTTTATTCGGCTGAAACGATCTATAAGTTTGAAGTACAGGCCTGACAATAAGCAAGTCACAAGCAAAAGAAGGCTTAAGTCTTCCTGACAGAAAATTGAAAGAGGCTGGGATCAACGCATCCCAGCCTCTTTCAATTTATATCCCCTTATGAACATATACTCTTACAGCATACTTTTCCAATCTGACTTGTCCGTCTTCTTTCCGCTGCGTAAGCATGTCTTCGAGTTCGAAGGGCAAAAGGATCGTCTGTTCTTCTTCCGTAAAGTTCATCACGAATACATATGCTTCCTCATCCGCAGTCCGTACTTGTACAGAAACGCCCTTCTCATGTTCAATCGCGAAAGGTGCCCCGATTCCTGCTTCTTCGGTAATTTCTCTGTAAAGCATTTCATGAAACGCTTGTTCCGTGCGGGCACCTATCACGTAGGTTCGGCCTTTTCCAAAGCTATGTCTCGTCACAGCTGGCGTATCCTTATAAAAATCATCCTGATAGGTCGCAAGCACTTCGCCATCCGTTACCTTAAGCAAAGCAGCGTAATCTTTGACTTCAAAAGTCTGCCCGGCATAGGTTATCCGATTGCTATCGGATGGATAAAGAGTATCCGTTTCTCCCAATTTTACTCCGCAGATTTCCTGCATGATCTCCGGCCAGCCGCCTAAATAAGTCAAATCATTTTCATCCACAATACCTGTGATGTAGGTGGTCACCAGCGTTCCACCTGCGGCCACGAAGGCTTTCAAGCGCTCCTGTATGGCTATCGGCAACATATACAGCATCGGCGCAACCAGCACTTTATAGTTCGAAAAATCTTGTTTCTCGGTGATCACATCCACAGGAATATCCTGTTCCCAGAAATAGCGGTAATGTTCTTGCGCCGTTTGCGGATAACGCAACGTTTCCTTGCTGAAGCCCTGAATTTCCTGAAGAGCCCAATGATTGTCCCAATCATAAAGGACAGCCACTTCTGCCTCACGGAAGCTGCCGGCAACAGGTTGGAGTCGTTCCAGCACGTTCCCTACCTCCGTCACATCCTGGAAGACACGATTGTTTGGATCACGGTCATGATCCACTACCGCACCATGTAATTTTTCTGATGACCCGCGTGATTTTCGCCATTGGAAATACAGAATGCTGTCCGATCCGTGCGCAAGCATCTGCATGGATGACAAGAGATGCATACCGGGGCGTTTTGTTTTATTCACACCATGCCAATTGACTCCGCTAGGGGTTGATTCCATCAAGAGGAAGGGTTGTTGTTTCAACGACCGATACAAATCATCGACAAACCCGATCCGCATCGCCAAATCCGCTGTCGTGACGCCTTCTTTATGCCAAGCCGGGTAGGCATCCCAGCTGATGACATCGACATGTTCAGCGAATTTGCTGTAATCCAATGCTTGGAATGGAATCAGCTCGTCGGTGTCCGCCATAAAATTGACCGTGATCGGCACATCAGGCGTCACTTCTCGCAAGGGGCTCGCTTCGTTTTCGTAGAAAGCGATCGTCTGGTCCGTGACAAAACGTCGCCAATCGAGAACCAAGCCGTGCATCTCATGCTCCCCTAAAGGTGAAGGCGATTCGATTTCATCCCACTCTTGGTAACGATGGCTCCAAAAGCTGGTCCACCAAGCTTGGTTCAGTTTTTCCAGATCATTTCCGTATTTCTCTTTCAGCCAGCCGCGGAATGCAGTTTGGCATAAGTCGCAATGGCATTCTCCACCGTATTCATTCGAAACATGCCACATCAATAAAGCCGGATGTTGCCCATACCGCTCAGCCAATTTCCGGTTCATTTGGGCCGTCTTTTCACGATAAACAGGCGCTGTGAAACAATGGTTATGCCGCCGCCCTTGAAGTTCCTGTTCGCGTTTGCTTGTGACCCGGCGGATTTCCGGATATTTTTTTGCCATCCAGCTTGGTTTTGCCCCACTTGGGGTGGCCAAAATGATGTTGCCGCCATTGTTATGGATTTTTTCAAAAAGATCATCCAGCCAACCAAAATCATATTCGCCTTCACGCGGTTCCAAAGCGCTCCATGCAAATATCCCTAAGGAAAATGTGTTTGTTTTGGAAAGACGCATAAATTCCAAATCTTCCGCCAGTATATCCGGTCGATCCAGCCATTGATCCGGATTGTAATCACCACCATGAAGAAATTGTTTCTTCTTGGTGACGTATTTTCTCATTGCCATAGTCGAAAACTCCTTTAATAAGATTAACCTTTCGTACCGCCTGCGGTCAGACCGGATACAAAGTTCTTTTGCAACAGTATGAAGATAATTGCTACAGGTAAGCTGATCAAAATGGCACCTGCCGCAAACGTTGTGTAACTGGCCCCCATCACGTCATTGACTAAATTATAGAGTCCGATCGGCAACGTATACGCCTCCGTCTTCCTTAATATCGTCGAGGAAATGACGAAATCCCCCAACGGTCCCGTAAATCCATTCATGGCCGCCACCGCTATCATCGGTTTGGACAGCGGCAGAATGATGTCGATAAATATTTTTGTATGGCTCGCGCCGTCAATACGCGCGCTTTCGTCCAGATCATACGGAATCGTATCCATGTAGCCCTTCATCAGATAGGTATTCATGGGAATCTGTCCACCGATGTACAACAGGATCAGCAGCACATGACTGTTGACGAGCCCCAGCAATTGCGCCAACACGAATATCGCGACTAAGGCCGAAAATTGCGGAATCATCTGCAGCAACAGAAACAGCGTCAGCCCGTTTTTCCTTCCTTTGAAACGGAATCTCGAGAATGCGTAACCCGTCAGACTCACACTGATGACTGTTCCGATCATCGTGAAAAGACTGATCTTAAGGGAATTCAAATACCAGGTCCCATAAGGCAAGCTTTTCTTGCCGGCGAAGAGTTCCCGATAATGGTCCAGTGTTGGATTTTCCGGAAACATACTTGTGCTGATCAGGCTGTTCCCAGGATTAAAACTGGCGCCCACCGTCCACAAAAGAGGGTAGGCAATGATCCCAACAAAGAATGCAATGATCAGGTAGGAAAAGAATAAGCGTGCATATCTGCGATTTTTTGTCGTCTTCATACTTATCTCCTCTCTTGGTTAAACGAATTGGATTTTCTGAACTGCCACATGGCAATCGCGATGACAAAAACAGACAACAGGATCGTGAGCGCTGCAGCCAAAGCATATTGGCTGGACTGCATCGTTAATTTGTAGATCCAAGACACAAGAATGTCCGTCCCCCCCGCCGTAGAGCCGGGAGTCGCTGGTCCTCCGCCATTGAACAAATAGATGATATTGAAGTTATTAAAGTTGAAGGTGTACTGCGTAATCAACGTCGGTGCCATCGAAGTCAGTATCACAGGCAGCGTGATGTTCATGAATTTATCCCATGACGTCGCCCCATCAATGACTGCTGCTTCATAAAGATCCTCCGGAATCGACTGCAGAATGCCGGTCGTGACGATGAATATATAAGGAAAACCCAGCCAGCCTTGAATAAGGATCAGAGCTACCCTTGTCCACAACGCATCGGTCATCCAAGGGATCGGACTGATACTGAAGAAAGCCAAGATATCGTTGTTGATTGCTCCGAAGCTATCATTGAACATGCCGGCAAACACCAAAATCGTCACAAACCCGGGCACTGCCCAAGGCAAAACGAACATGGTGCGGATGAAGCGTTTCAACTTCAAATCCTTTTGATTCACCAATATAGCCAAAAATACTCCAATAGTGATCTGTAAAGTCGAAGCCAACAATGTCCAGACAACGGTCCAACCCAAGACATCAAAGAAGGTGGAACGCCAAATATCGACAGTGAAAATATTCGCGAAGGTCTTGAATCCCACCCAATCAAATAAATGCGCCGGCGGACTGTGGTATAGGTCATAATTGGTGAAAGCCAACGCAAAACTGAACATGATCGGAAAGATGACCGCAAATATAAGCAACAGGATTGCCGGACCGCTGATGACATAGGGATATCCTTGCTCAACCAGATTGAGATAACTCTCTCTTAACGAGGTAACCGGCAGTTGAAGATCTCTTCTTTGGCCATTTTTGTAGGCATCCCGTATGTTCAACCAGTAAAGGGTCACTCCAAAGAAAAGGATGATGATTGCCAAAATGCCCTCAGCCAATAAAAACACCGAGTTATCGCGCGGGATTTGTTCTCCTAAGGTGACGATGCCCCATAAGCCAATATTCAAAAGATCTCCAAAAGCAAAGGCGAAGCTTACTGTCGCAATCAGATAGAGCAGGCCCTTAAGCCACTGTTTATTGTAAAACTGCCCCCCTCCCGGTAAGAGAGAGAGGACAGCTGCCGTTTTACTATGATTCAATATTTCTCACCTCATTTTCTTTATGTGCCGGATTCCTTATTGTCCGCCATGGTTCGCTTCGATTTGATTTTTGATCGTTTCTACAGCCTGATCCAATGCTTCCTTCGGTTTTGCTTTTCCGGTAGCGATGGTTTGTAGTGCCGCATCCGCAGGAGACCAAACTTCATTCATCTCAGGCACATTCGGTGTCAATTCCGAATGCAGACTTTGCTGTGCGACTGCTTGGGCTGCAGGATCATCCGCCAAGGCATCCCCTTCAGCCAGAGATTTCACAGCCGGTACTTCTTTGGTTGTTTCGTAACGGCGAAGCGAATTTTCTTCATTTGTGATAAATTCGATGAATAACTCTGCCAATTCCGAGTTTTTTGAATAGCTGCTCACGTTGTAACTTTTCACGCCAACAAAGGCACTCATAGGATTTCCGTTCGGCAATTCCGGCAAAGGCAAGACACCATAATCAATGCCGGCACTGGAAAATGGCTCCAGATTCCATGGCCCCGAAATAACAGCTGCCGCTTTCCCTTCACTGAACAAGGAATCCAACACATTGATGGCTTGCTCTCCGATCATACCGGATGGGAATAACCCTTCTTCATAC
>ERZ1023696.110-NODE-110-length-17552-cov-5.545997_pt1 | contig 17552 bp, 17 predicted proteins | sample MGYA00520859_ERZ1023696 | MGnify/ENA primary metagenome ERZ1023696 (study PRJEB33180, sample SAMEA4046002) | wastewater metagenome | place: Denmark | collected 2016-03-13 | study: EMG produced TPA metagenomics assembly of the PRJEB13832 data set (Local...
TACATTGTATCAGCATCAGAAGTGGGGGGATGTGATGTAGGGTGTAGTCGACGGAAACCTGACATGTGCAGAGCCATTGAAGCATGGGGATATCGGAATCGGGACTTTCCATGATTTTGAAGGGGAACTGATCCTGTTGGACGGCATCGCCTATCAAGCGAAGGCGGACGGATCGATTTCGAAAGTCGATCCATCCCAGACAACGCCGCATGCTGCGGTGACTTTTTTTCAACCGGACCGTGAATACGAAATCGACCGGCCGATGACTCTGAGAAAAGTCAGGTCTGATATCGTCAAGCGCGTCCGCAGCCGGAATGTGTTCTCCGTCGTCAAAATAACCGGGCACTTCGAATATATGCATACGCGGGCGGTACCGAAGCAGCAAAAACCGTATCCGCGCCTGATCGAAGCGACGCGTGTCCAGCCGGAATTCGAGTCCTACGATATGCAAGGGACGGCAATCGGTATCTATACGCCCGAATTGTTTGATGGCGTGGCCAAGGGAGGCTTCCATTGTCATTTCATCAGCGATGACCGCAAATTCGGCGGACACATCCTCGATTACATCGTGGACAACGCGAAATGCGAGATCCAAACCATCGAAAGCATCACGCAACATTTCGCCGTCCAATCGGATGATTTCATGGACAAGGAAATCGGCTACCACAACTTGGCGGAAGAAATGGCCGAAGCAGAAGGCTAATGAAGAAAAGCGAAAAAAAGAAGCGTTGGATAACCTCCGGAGACCGGGATTATCCAACGCTTTTTAAGATTGTGGACTTATTCGATTTCTTCCAAAACAACGCGGGTCAATTGCACTTCGATCTCATCGGCGGTGGCGATATCCGGTGAGAAGGCTGTGGCAGTCCCGCAAGCGACGGCTACCCGGAAAGCTTCCAAGGGGTCCCCAGTACGGATAAAGGTCCCTACAAACCCGGCCACCATGGAATCCCCGGAGCCGACCGGATTGGCGACTTCACCGGATAACGGCGGTGCATAAATGACTTCATTCGCCGTGAAGAGAAGAGCGCCATCCCCGCCGAGGGAAACGATGGCATGCTGGGCGCCCAATTCAACCAACTGCTTGCCGTAAGGAATAACCTCTTGCCAAGTGGCGAAAGTCCGGCCGAATAATTCGCCTACTTCCTTCTGATTCGGCTTCACGACCAATGGGTGGTATTGCAGGCTGTTCCGCAGCTCATCCTTCGTGATGTCGCAGGCAAAAGGTACGCCTTCCTCATGCAGTGAACGGATTAGCCGTTCATAAAAATCTTTTGGCATGGATGGCAGTTTGCTGCCCGACAAAACAACGAAGTCCTGCGTTGAGATGTCTTCGAAGCATTTCATAAAAACAGCGACTTCCTCATCGGTGGCAGCAGGGCCGTAATCGCTGATTTCCGTATCCTGATCCGATTTCAACACTAAGTTGATGCGCGTGCGCTCTTTTATCACTGTAAACTGATTGATGATCTGCATTTCTTCCAAGTAGTCGCGGACAAAATCGCCGGTGAAGCCGCCACGGAATCCTAGCGCAATCGAAGGGATTCCGAGAGCTTTCAGGACGCGCGAAACCATGATGCCTTTGCCGCCGGGAGTGATCAGTTCCTCCTCCATATGATGGGAATGGCCTAAATTAAGATGCGGAACAGTGACGATATAATCGATGGTTGGATTCAAAGTGATTGTATAAATCATTGCGTTTCCTCCTTACCGAAATTCGAAAGGGACCGATACGTATAACTGTTGATTTAAGTATAGCGTTGTTTCCGATCAAACTCAAAAATAAGCCGTGGTTGAGCCCGCTATGGTAATCATTTATCCAAAGAGGAGGCTTTGAGGACCGCTTCGGCGTAGGCCTGTTCGGTTTTGCGTATGAAACGTCGACTCAGTCTCTGGTAAGGATAGCGTGTTCCTAAAGTATGTTTGGCGATTTTTACGGAATGATCACTGATGCGCTCCAGATTGGAAACAATATCGACGAATAGGATGCCTTCGGAAGGTAACCCGATACCACTGTTCAATCGTTGGATGTATCTCTCACGTATCGCTTGTTCTGCTTCATTTACTTCTTCCTCACGTTGGATCACTTGTTCTGCAAGTAACTGATTATCTTGAAGGTAAGAATCGATAGCCTCTCGGATGTTGCGTTCAACGATAGCGAATAGGTTTACAAGTTCATCATCCATCAGAATGGTTTGCACATCTTGGTTATGTTTGTTGGCCCGGATGTCCCTTTTGGCTGCCTTGGTAGCCTCCTCGATATTCCGGACAATATTTTCACAATGGTCACCGATGCGTTCCAGATACTTTGTGATGTCTATCATGATGGCATGGTCGTTCGAAGCATGGAACGGCAACTCTTCCCGTGAGATAAAGGTCAAATATTCTGTCAGTTTGTAATCGATGGTGTCTACAATCTCTTCAAGTTGGAGCGTATCTTGTTTGTAAAGATCATTATGATCGAGGTAATACTTATAGGCTGCATGAAATTCATCTGTGACAAAAGAACCCATTTGTTCGACTTCCAGCTTAGCCTGATTCAAAGCAACGGAAGGGCTGGTTTGAATGATTGTATAGTCCAGATTAGTGGCGTCGTACTTAACAATCCGCTCTTCCCCGGGAACCATTTTTGTAACCAAGACAGCAAGTTGGCGGATGAACCACATCTGTATCAATACGTTCAACACATTGAACATGCCATGAGCGAATGCTAGCTGCATGGCCGGATTGAGATTCAATAGCACTGATAATTTTGTCAGAACGACGGTAAACGGCGACAGAATAAGCAAGATAAAGACTGTCCCCGTCAGATTGAATACGACATGTGAAGCGGCTGCGCGTTTTGCGGGCAAGCTGGCTCCGATTGCAGCAAGGATTGCCGTGATGGTCGTACCGATATTATTACCGAACAGAATCGGCAAGGCTGCCTGCAGAGAAATGCTGTTTTGGGAATAAAGTTCCTGCAAAATACCGACTGTTGCGCTTGAACTTTGGATCACCAGCGTCAGGCCAGTTCCGGTCAGAACCCCGTAAAAAGGGTGGTCGGACAAATTCGTCATCAGCGATCTGAACTGCGGAAGCTGCTCCAACGGCTCCATACCTGTTCCCATCATGTCCAATCCATAGAAAAGTGAACCGAAACCAAATATGATCTGACCGACACTGTTCACAAAAGCATTTTTCGTGAAGAAAAGCAGGAGTGCACCGATCGCCATAATCGGAAGGGCATACGCTCCTACATGAAACCCGATGATGAAGGCTGTGATAGTGGTTCCTATATTGGCTCCCATAATGATTCCGATGGCTTGTTCCAGATTCATAAACCCAGCACTTACTAAACCTACAGCAAGAACGGTTGTCCCCGAACTACTCTGTATCAATACGGTCACCAAAATCCCTGCCAAAACTGCCCGAAAAGGCGTAGAAGTGAATTTGTTCAAGATATTGCGTAAATTATCGCCGGCACTCCGTTGCAAGCCGTCGCCCATGTATTTCAATCCGAACAAAAAAATGCCTAATCCTCCAAAAAATTGGAATAACATACTTTGCCAATCCATATAGTTCCTCCTTGGTTAATCGATTCATGTAAATGTAGTGCATCAGGGAAGGCGCTTTCTAAATTTATAAGAGCGATTCCCACCATGAATAAGGATAGAAGAAAGAATTAACTTTGTACAGAGCTTTTTACATTAGAATATGGAAAAGATTTTTTTCAGTTCTGTAATTCAAGCAAACCGGAAAGGAAAAATGATAGAGATATGATAGAATATTCCTGATTGCAGTATGCTGAAGGATTAATTAAAACAGATCATCAATATAAAATGGGAGGAAGAAGCTTCGGATGACAGAGGATAACATTAACGAAAACATAGACGAGAGGCTAAAAGGAATTGAAAACAACATCAGGAAAAACATGTCCTTGAGCAGCGTCCCGGTCTTGATGGAAGCCATCCGGACGCATCCAGATCATCCACATGTGAATTACTTGTTGGGGCTCAGCCACTACAAGAACCGCAATCTCGAAAAAGCGATGCACTACGCACTGCGGGCGGTGGAATTGGATGGCACCGGCGATGCCTATTTGACGCTGCTGGCGAAGCTGTATGCGGAGGACGGCGATGACAAGGCAGCGGAGAGCTATGCGCAAGCCGCCTTCGCCCGCAACCCCGCCAATTGGGAAGCGGCACTTGTGCTGGCGAAAATGGCCTTCGAAAAGAACGACCTCCCGCGGGCGTTGGAACTCGTCGATCAGGTACTCAAGCATACGCCGAAATCTTTCGCGGCATTGCGCTTGAAATCGAAAGTCTACCTGCAGCAGGAAGAGGAGCTTGATACGATTCTGGCATCCATCGAAGAATCCGAGAAATACGGCTATGACGATGCCATCGAATACGACCGCGTTTATGCCTACTATATCCACGGCCGTTTCGACGAATGCCGCCGTATCCACAAGGAATTGGAACGGACGCGGCCGCTTTCGCACAGCACCGAAAAAGTCGGCAAGCTGATCGCGACCATGCAGTCGAGCAGGCTGGCAAGAAGGGCCCCTCATGCCGACTACTTTCATATGGATGCCGCCCATTCCAACCGAAAAGTCAAAGTTTCTTTGGAAGAGTCCCTGGCCGAGCTGAGTGATCTGATCGGTCTGACGGAAGTGAAGGAGACCATCAACCGGATCGTGAAGCTGGTCGAATACGACAAAAAACGGGCCTATATGCTGTCGATCGAGAAAAATGAACAGCCTTCCTATCATTTCGCCTTTTCCGGCAATCCGGGCACAGGAAAAACGACGGTAGCCAGGATTTTGGGGGACATCTTCTATTCTTTGGGCATCCTCGAATCAGGTCAATTGGTGGAAGTGGATCGCTCGGACCTGGTCGGCGGCTACGTCGGCCAGACTGCCCAGAAGACCAAAGCCGTCATCGAATCGGCCATGGGCGGGGTGCTGTTCATCGATGAAGCCTATTCTTTGGCGTCCTCGGACAGCGATTCGCTCGATTACGGATCTGAAGCCATCGATACGTTGATCAAAGCGATGGAAGATCACCGCAATGACTTTATCGTGATCCTTGCGGGTTATGACACCGGCATGAAGCAGTTGCTGAAATCGAATCCTGGCCTGTCGAGCCGGATCAATATGCAGATCGATTTCGAGGATTTTTCCGACCAGGAACTGCTGGAAATCGCCAAGGCGCAAGCCAAGGATAACCATTATACGCTGACAGAGGAAGCGGAGCAGGCCTTCAAGGTAAAAATCAATCAGGAAAAAGTCGTCCCGCAGTTCGCCAATGCCCGTGCCGTCCGAAACATCATGGAAGAAGCGATGCGCGAACGGGCTTTCCGTCTGAGCGAAAAGTCCGTGACGAAGGATGATTTGGTCATCCTTGAGCCGCTCGATTTCGGCATCGACCCGAACCAGCTGTTCGGGGATAATATCGAAGACTTGATGGCGCAGCTGCGTAATCTGGTCGGATTGAAGGATGTCAAAAAACAAGTCAGCTCGATCATGAACTACGTGCGCGCCGAGAAACGCCGCGAAAAGATGGGGCATCCGATGAACGATTTGTCCTTGCACATGGTCTTCACCGGCAACCCCGGCACAGGTAAGACGACCATCGCGCGATTGATCAGCCAAATCCTGAAATCCATCGGTGTGCTGAAGCGCGGACACATGATCGAAGTCACGAGGGAAGATTTGGTCGGACAGTACGTCGGACAGACCGGACCGAAGACATTGGAGAAAATCAAGGAAGCGTACGGCGGCGTCTTGTTCATCGATGAGGCCTATTCCCTTTATTCCGCTTCCGAAAACGACTTCGGTTATGAAGCCATCAGCACCTTGATCAAGGAGATGGAGGACAACCGCGACAAATTGGTCGTCATCATGGCGGGCTATCCGAGCGAGATGGAGCAGATGCTCAGTATGAACTCCGGCATCCGCAGCCGTATCGCCTACACGGTCGATTTCCCGGATTACGATAGTGAAGAACTGACAGAAATTTTCCACATGGCCGCCTCTCAGCAAGGTTTTGTGCTGACGGAGGAAGCCCAGGAGAAAGTGAAGAATCTGTTCGTGCAGTCCTATACAACACGCGACAGCCATTTCGGCAACGCCCGCACAGCCAGGAGCCTCTTCGAGAAGGCGAAGCTGCACCAAAGCAACCGCTTGGCCGAAGATGAGGAGGCCGACCTGTTCATGATCCTGCCGGAGGATATCGAAGAGAATAGTTAGATAAAAAAACTTCTGCACACGGAATTATTCCGAGGGTAGAAGTTTTTTGTCTTATTCAGTATTTCCTGATTTTTCGATCCCAGCAATCCCGAAAGCGCCGGGACCGCCATGGGAAGTGATGACGCCGCCGGTCTGGACCCAAGTGACATCCCGGAAGCCGTTTTCCTTCGCGTAGTTTTCCATTTGGGTCATGATTTCTTCATCCAAACCGAGCGAATGGATGAGGTACAGCTTGTTGTCGTCAATTGCGTAAGCCTTCAGGTAGTCATCAAAAAAATCGACAACGACGCGGCTCATCTTGCCGCGGTATTTTTTTGTGGAAACCAATTTGCCGTCGATCAATTCAATCGTCGGTTTTATCTTCAGGAGCGATGCGCCTAAATAGGCTGTGTTGGAGACGCGGCCGCCTGCCCTCAGGAACTCGAGGCCGGATGGCATGAACGAGAAGTGCGTACGCGGCACTACAGCTTCGATGGCGGCAACCAGTTTTTCGACTGCTATATCCGGCTCCTTTTCAAGCAAATCGGCAGCATAAAGCACGATCGCGGCCAAACCGCCGGATACGTTCAGGGCATCGATGAGGTAAATGTTCTCGAAATCTTCCGCCGCCAACACAGCACTCTGAAATGAGGAGGACGCCTTGGAGGTATAGCCGATATGCACGATGCTGCTTTCGGGATGCTCAGAGCGGATTTTTTCGAAAAAGGCGGTATATTCGTTTGGGTTGGTTGCGGTCGTGGAAGGGGCTTTTTTGGTTCGCTCGTAATAATCATACAGATCTGTGACCGGAAAAGAGCCATCAAGATGATCGACATCATCCATGATGACGTGCATCGGGACAATCCGGATAGTGTGTTTCTTTGCCAACTCAGTGGGGATATCCGCGCCGCTTTCAGTCGTAAGGATTACTCTGCTCATGTTATTCCTCCGTCTCCAATGGTCAAATATATTATTGCCAATGGACTTAATTTGTTGGTTCCAATATACCACACTTTTAGTGCCCAACCAAAAAGTGTTATGATGGCATCAGAACCAGGAAGGGAAGAATGAGGCATGGATAAGAGAGGTAAAAACCGGAAATCGGATCGCGTTACGATGCTTGCGGTTGCGGGGTATGTGTTGTTCTTGGTCATCGGCTTTCCCGCGGCCGAGAAAGAAGGCGGCTTCTATCCGGCGCTGCTGATTTTGGCGGGAATCGCAGTTCTGTTTGCGATTGTCTACTACCATTCGCGCGTGAATGCGTACAGCTGCCCTCAGTGCCGCCGGAAATTCAAAATCAGCTTCCTGAAGGATCTGCTGTCTTTGAACGGAGGCAAGCAAGGCAAACGGTTGACTTGCCCGCATTGCGGATTCAAAGGTTGGGTGCAGGAGACCGCGCCTGACGAGGAATAAAAATCAGCCCGACCACCCACCAAGCTAAGGTCAACAGCACCAATAAAATCAGAAACGAGCAAAAAAAAAGAGGCCGGCTCATTTTATTTTGAGACGGCCTCTGCTGAGGTCAATTATTTGGTTGCTTTTTCCAGATGCTTGCTGCGTAGTTGGCCGCAGGCAGCATCGATGTCGGTGCCGTGCTCTTTGCGGATGACGCAGTTGATGTTGTTCTTTTTGAGGATATCATAGAATGCCAAAATATCCTTTTTGGTGCTGCGTTCGTATTTGATGTGTTCGGCAACCGGATTGTAAGGGATCAGGTTCACGTAGGAAAGGTGACGCTTGTCCTTCAACAAGGCAACCAATTCGTGCGCCTGCTCCGGTCTGTCGTTCACACCAGAAATCATGATGTATTCGAAAGTGATGCGGCGGTTGGTCTTTTCCAGATATTCGTCGATGGCAGCCATGACTTCCTTCAGAGGATGTTTACGGTTGATGCGCATCATGCGGCTGCGGATTTCGTCGTTCGGCGCGTGTAGGGACAAAGCCAAGTTGACTTGCAGTCCGTTTTCTGCGAATTCGCGAATTTTCGGAGCCAATCCGCTGGTGGAAACGGTGATGTGGCGAGCGCCGATTGCCAAACCTTTGGCGTGGTTGACGATGTTCAGGAAGGCGATGACATTGTCGTAGTTGTCGAACGGTTCGCCGATGCCCATCACGACGATATGGCTGACACGTTCGCCATTGCCTTTTTGATCCAAGTAGTGCTGGATCTGCATGATCTGTGCAACGATTTCGCCGGCAGTCAGATCGCGTTGTTTGCGTTTCAGGCCGCTTGCGCAGAACGTGCAGCCGATATCGCAGCCGACTTGGGTCGTAACGCAGACGGACAGGCCGTATTCCTGACGCATCAGAACGGTTTCGATCATCAGTTTATCTTCCAGTTGGAAAAGATATTTCGTTGTGCCGTCCGCTGATTCTTGGACGACCACTTGATTCAGGGGCTGCAGCAAGAAGGTGTCGGAGAGAAGGGCAACCAAATCTTTTGACAAGTTTGTCATTTCCGAAAAGTCCAGGACGCGTTTGATATATAGCCAATCCCAGATCTGTTGGGCGCGGAATTTTTTCTGGCCTTGTTCCAACAGCCAAGCTTCCAGCTGATCCAAAGTCAATCCATAAATAGAAGGTGTATTCATTTTACTTTCCTTTCTTTACCGTACAAATTTTCAATCCATATCATAACATATTTTTTTCAAAAAGAAATGACTTCCGTAAAAGAAGTGAAAGGGAGAGAAAAAGCACTTCAAATGCCCGGAATTCCCGATGAAAGTGATCGTCAGTCCATTTAGCCTGCAAACACTTTCATCAGTGTATGATATACTATTTGCAGGGACATAAACAACGGAAAATCCAGACTACCGAGGTGATTTAAAATGGGAGAAACAACTATAAAAAATGAAACAATCGATGCATACATCAGCAGCTATGATGAGGTTGTTCAGCCAATCCTGAAGGAGCTCCGTCGGGTGATAAAGGAAGAAGCACCCGATGCGACAGAAAAAATCAGCTATCAGATGCCAACCTTCTACCTGAACGGGAACCTGGTGCATTTTGCTGTGCAGAAAAATCATATCGGTTTCTATCCGGCACCAAGCGGCGTTGCGGCTTTCAAAGAAGAATTGACGGAATACAAGACCTCGAAAGGCGCCATCCAATTCCCGCTGACGAAACCTATCCCATACGAGCTTGTGCGCCGGATCGTCCGCTTCCGGGTCGAAGAAGCAAGGGAGAAAAAGAAATAAGAAAAATAAAGAACGGATTTGTTACCAAATTTGAATATGGAAAAAGGAGGGATGTTCATGAATTTGCATGCTGTCTTAACCGAAGTCATCCCGACATTGGCGAGTCTGATCGAAGGCATCGGTGTCCTGATCATCCTCTATGGATGCGTCAAGTCGTTGTATCTGTTCATAATTGACAGGCTTAATCTGAGCAACAACCAACCGAAACTCGAGTTGGCCAAAGCGCTGGCGTTCAGTCTGGAGTTCAAACTGGCCGCGGAAATACTGAAGACGGTCATCATCCAGACAATCGACGAATTCATCGTGCTCTCGGCCATCGTCATCCTGCGGGTCGTGCTGACGGTCGTCATCCATTGGGAAATCAAAAGCACCAATTCAGAAGAGTTGGATTGATTTCTTGGTCCATCTTCTCGGGAAAATGACAACGTTCACTTTTCGCCCCGCTTTTGCCATGCTTTCGACATACTTCTTTTCTATACTGAACCTGTAGAAAAGAGGATCATGAAACATACAAAAAAGGGAGCGGATCAAAATGAAAAAATGGCGGAACGGAATTGTAGGCGGGACTTTGGCAGTCTTATTGTTCAGCGGCACCGGCGTCATGGCATCCGAGGACGAAGAGTTATATGGGGCAGCAGCGGTGAGCGAAGGCGAAACGTATACAATAGAAGAAATGTTGGTTTACGCCATCCAGGATGAATACATGGCTGAAGCGTCCTATCTTGCAATCATGGATGCATACGGAACAATCAAGCCATTCACGAGCATCTCCAAAGCGGAAGGCACACACATTTCCTTATTGTTACCACTGTTCGAAACTTATGGATTTGAAGTTCCGGAAAATGAAGCGGAAGCTCGAATTGAGTTGCCTGCGTCTTTGGCGGAAAGCTTTGAAAAAGGCGTGGCCGGTGAAATCGAAAACATCTCTGTTTATGGGCAATTTCTTGGGGCCGAAGATTTGCCGGATGATGTCAGAAGCGTCTTTGAACGCTTGATGACCGCATCCGAAAAGCATTTGGCAGCCTTTGAACGCGGCGTTGATGGAAATCCCGACGGAGCTGGCAGGAGAAAATGATGTGAATTCCATACGTAACAAGCCCCGCGCAGAATAAACTTGCGCGGGGCTTGTTACGTATGAGTGTTTGATCTGCTGGTTGTCCGATAACAACGAAGAATCGGACAACCGGAGCGCAAGCGACTTGGAGATTGTCCAATAACCGCGAAGAAACGGACAACCTCCAAGCAACCCACAAGCAATCGACACGCAAGTACAACAGGCTATATTTCAAAAAAGAAAGTATTGAAGACTATTGTCAAAAACTTTCGTAGTAGCTCATTTCCATACCCAAGATATACTCAGGACGCTCTTTCTTAATGCGATGACCGGCTTTATGGACATCGCTCTTTTCCCAGTTCTGCCAATCTTTTTTTGTGCCCCATTTGATCAGGACGAGCACTTCTTCGCTCTCTTTGTTGACGGATCGGACATAGGTCTCAATGCTGTCGAAACCGGGTTGTTGAGGCAGTAAGGTACTGGTCTTGAATTTATTTACAGCGGCTTCCGAGAAACCGCGGGCAATCGATAATTTTCTGGCTTGGATGAACATGGGCGCTACCTTCTTTCATTTATAATAAATACAGCTTATTTTTATATAGTGGATAGTATAGCAGAACTGGCTGGAAAGTGTAAGGGAAAGATTAGAAAATAATGTGGAAAGAAATCTGAGCATATGGGAATAATGGATTCACGTTCTGGTTTTTTGCGAGAACTTGCGTCAAGTATCTTTTCCGCTTAGAATAAAAGGACTGCAATAAGGACAGAAAGGAAGAGGCTGGATGCGATTGGACAAACTGCTCAGCGAATGCGGCTACGGTTCGCGAGGACAAGTGAAAAAATTGATCAGAAGCAAACAAGTCAGCATCGACGGGGAAATCGTGCTGGCGGAAAACCGCAATGTTGATCCGCAACTACAGACGGTCATTGTTTCGGGGAAAACGCTGACGAATCGCACCAATGTCTACTATATGCTGCACAAACCGGCTGGCGTTGTGACGGCGGTATCCGATGAAGGCAACCGCACCGTCATCGATCTGATCGACCCGTCCGACCGCAGACCGGGTCTCTATCCTGTGGGACGACTGGACAAGGATACAGAAGGGCTGCTGCTGATCACGGACAATGGGCAGCTGGGCTATCAGCTGTTGCTGCCGCATAAAAAAGTGATGAAGCGCTATGAAGTCGTCGTGAACGAGCGCGTGACCACCGCCGATCAGGAAGCCTTCGCTGAAGGAATCGTCTTCCACGGAGGGACGACCTGCAAACCTGCCCGGTTGACCATCCTCAGCCACGGAGACGACGAAAGCCGCGTGCTGCTGGACATCAGCGAAGGGAAATTCCATCAAGTGAAGAAGATGTTTCTTTCGGTCGGCAAAAAGGTCACTTACCTGAAACGCCTGACGATGGGACCGATCGAATTGGATGAATCGATTCCGCCGGGCAGCTACCGGCCGCTCAACGAAGCGGAATTGGAACAACTGAAGCCGTATTTCCGCTAGAAAGAAGGCAATTCAAGGGGCTGTATAAAACCAGAAAGCACTATTCTGGTTTTATACAGCCCCTTCTATTTGGGAAATGAATGACTGCTCAGTAATAACCCGCCAAAAGCGGTCAGGCGGGGGAAAACAACTCAAACTACAGTCAGAAAACCCGCCAAAACAACCTTGGCGGGGAAAAACGTCCGCGGACAACACGAGACTCCCCGTCAAAACCATTTTGGCGGGGAATCTCGCTTACAATCATAAACGCGAACCCAAGATCAGACAATCATATCAGCAAACAAGAAAGAAGAAGCTGACTCATGTTCAATGCAGATCCTGTACACCTGTTTTTTTCCTCGGTTTGGTCTGCGTCAACCGGTAGCTTTCCGTGATGATCCGGTCAGCGACCGGGAAGAGTTCTTCGGAGACGATCCGCAAGGTGATCCAATGGGTCTTGTTCATATGATAGGCGGGCATGATTTCCGGAATCGTCTCGCGCAGAAAGTCGTTCCGCTCGGGAGTATTCTTTACGTTCAGCCAAACTTCACCGTTCCGTTCATAGATGTAAGCGAAAGTTTTCCGGTTGCCTTCGTGGCGCATGACGGTCCATTCTGAGTCGCCGAACGGATAATCTTCGATGACATGCGCGTGTTCTTGGCAAAGGGCAATAAGCCGATCCCGGACAGAAATTGTTTCTTCCATGCTGATCTCCTTTCCAATTCATTTGATGCTATCTCCATTATATTCAATTTTTCCGAAAATGGCTCGCATCGGATCGAATCTATTGACATATGGATGGATAATGCGATAATAGATAGCGTGCTATGTATAACTGTTCGGAAAGGAGGAGACATTTTGATATCACGCGAGATGATGGGGGCCTATATCCCGATGCTTCATAACCAATTCAAGGAACAGATGAACCTCCTGGTGGGTAAAATCGATCTGACCACTTCCCAGATTCATGTGCTTTTCTATCTGAAGAGCCGTGGTGACGAGGAAGTGATTCAAAAAGACATCGAGGAGACTTTCAATCTTACTAATCCGACCGTGACCGGAATCATCAAACGGCTGGAAGCGAAGGGTTTCGTCACACGCACGGTCAGTTCGAAGGATGCCCGCTCCAAGAGCATTCATCTGACCGAAAAAAGCATCGCCGCCTCAGAAGAGATGAAGCGGGCTATGCATGAAGCCAATAAAAAAGTTTTCGAAGGCTTTACTGAAGAGGAGCTGGACGTGTTGGAAGAATGCTTCATAAGGATGCTGCACAACCTGGAAGGCGGCTGCAGCCACCAACATGGACATGGACACGGGCATGTGCATAAAAAAGAAAACAACTAAATTTAGGAAAGAATAGGGAAAGCATATGAAAGTGATAATGAAGTACTTAAAACCTTTTGCCGGTACGATACTGGTCAGCTTGCTGATTTTGTTCGGTCAGGCGATCGGCGAATTGAGCCTGCCGAATCTGATGAGTGACATCGTCAACACGGGCATCCAGAACGGAGGCGTCGAACAGGAAGCGCCTGAAGCACTGCCGGCGGAAGGTTTCGCGCTTATGACATTGTTCATGGATGAAGAGGATAAGGAAACGTTCCAGGAAAGCTATGAGCTGATCGAGGGTGGATCGGCGGAAGCCGAGGCCTACAACGCAGAATTTCCGGAAAGCCAGGAAACGGATTTCTACGTGCTGGATGAAACCGATCCGGAACAACTGATCTCGTTGGAGAGCATCTTCAGCAAGGCAAGCTACAGCTTCGTGACGTTTATGCAGGAAATGGGCGGACAGCAAGGCGGTACCGCGGCAGTCGATGCCGAGAGCGGCTTCGAGAATGTCGATTTGGATCAACTGTACGCGTTGGTGCCGCAACTGCAACAGCTGCCACAGGAAGCGTTCACTGCATCGATGGATGTTGCCGATGCTGCCGAGCCGATGCTCTACAGCCAAATCGGGATCCTGTTCACGAAACTATTCTATCAAGATCTAGGAGCGGATATGGATGCGCTCCAAAACCAATACATCATGACGAAAGGCGCACAGATGCTCGCCATCGCAGTTGCGGTGTCTGTTGCTTCCGTAGCGGTCGCGTATTTCTCTTCGCGTATCGCCGCGAAAGTGTCCGGTCGGATGAGAAGGGATGTCTTCGCCAAAGTCGAAAGTTTTTCCAACACTGAGTTCGATAATTTTTCAACAGCATCCTTGATTACGCGCACAACCAATGACGTGCAGCAAATCCAGCAGCTGATCACTATAGGTATCCGCATGCTGTGCTATGCACCGATTTTGGCTACTGGTGGTCTGATCATGGCAATAGACAAGAGCGTTTCGCTGGCGTGGACGATCGCCGTTGCGGTTATTGCCCTTATCGGTATCATGATGTCGATCCTGTCGATCGCGATGCCGAAGTTCAAAGTGCTGCAAAGCTTGACGGACAGATTGAATCTGGTCAGCCGTGAGAATCTTTCCGGCATGATGGTCATCCGCGCTTTCGGGAATGAACCATTTGAAGAGAACCGATTCAACGACGCCAATGAAGATTACACCTATACAAACCGCTTTGTGCAGCGTTTGATGTCGCTGTTGATGCCTGCCATGATGCTCGTCATGAACGGTGTTTCGCTGCTGATCATCTGGTTCGGAAGCCAGCAAGTCGCTGATTCTGCCCTGCAGATCGGGGATATGATGGCCTATATCCAATATGTGATGCAGATCATCATGGCCTTCTTGATGATTTCAATGATGTTCATCTTCTTGCCGCGTGCTTCTGTATCGGCAACACGGATCGGGGAAGTGTTGGATACGGATTTGAGCATCACGGATCCAAACGACGCGCAACCGAGCTTAAAGAATGAAGGCCTCATCACCTTCAAGGATGTTTCTTATCATTATCCGAAGGCGAGCGAGAACGTGTTGAACAACATTTCCTTTACCGCTAGACCAGGCGAAACGACAGCAATCATCGGTTCGACCGGTTCTGGTAAATCGACATTGATCAATCTGATTCCGCGCTTCTATGATGTGACGGACGGCGCCATCGAAATCGACGGCATCGACATCCGCAAAATGACACAAGCCGATCTGCGCGCTAACATTGGCTATGTCCCGCAGAAGGGGATGCTTTTCTCCGGGAATATTGTATCCAACATAGCGTATGGAAAAGATGATGCTTCGACGGATGAAATCATGAAAGCACTCGAAGTCGCCCAAGCGAAAAACTTTGTTTCTGAGATGGAAGACGGCATCGAAACGGCTATTGCACAAGGTGGCGGCAACGTCAGCGGTGGGCAGAAACAGCGCTTGTCCATTGCGCGTGCATTGGTTAAAAAAGCGCCGATCTATATTTTTGACGATAGTTTCTCGGCGTTGGACTTCAAAACGGATGCGGCTTTACGTTCGGCTTTGGATGCCTACACGGATAACGCAACTGTCCTGATCGTGGCGCAGCGGATCAGCACGATAATGGATGCGGAACAGATCATCGTTCTAGATAAAGGCAGGATCGTTGGGATAGGGACTCACGATGCGTTGATGAAAAACTGTGAGACTTATCAAGAAATTGCTAAATCTCAGCTTTCGGAGGAGGAATTAGCATGAGCGAAATGAAACAAAGAAGAACGCAAGGCGGACCGGGCGGAGGCCATGGTCCCATGGGTGGGATGAGCGCTCCGGTGGTGAAAGCGAAGGACTTCAAAGGCGGATTCAAAAAATTGGCCGCGTATCTGTCGCCGTTCAAATGGCTGATGGCAGTTGTCTTCATTTTGGCGATTTCGTCCTCTCTATTCGGGATTGTCGGACCAAAAATCATGGCTTTGGCCATCGATAAATTGGTCGCCGGCATCATGCTGAAATTCACTGGCGGATCCGGCGAAATCGATTTCGATTACATCGGTACCGTACTGTTGGGGCTTTTGGGCTTGTACGTGCTGAGTGCCACTTTCTCTTATCTGCAAGGGTTTCTGATGTCGGGTGTCTCCGCAAAAGTTTCCTATAAACTGCGCAAAGACATCATGGAGAAAATCAACAAATTGCCGCTGGCTTATTTCCACAAGAACAGCCAAGGGGACGTGCTTTCCAGGATCACGAATGATGTGGATACGCTGAATACCAGTCTGAACCAGAGCCTCACCCAAATCATCACGTCGATCACAACACTGGTAGGTGTTTTCATCATGATGCTGACGATCAGTTGGTCGCTGACACTTGTCATCCTTGGCGTGCTGATTGTGTCCATGATGCTCCTGATGCTGATCATGTCGAAGTCGCAGAAGCACTTCGCTAATCAGCAAAAATACTTGGGTGCGGTCAATGGCCATGTTGAAGAGATGTATGGCGGACATGTGGTTATGAAAGCCTTCAACGGGGAAGCAAAATCGGTTGCCGCTTTCGATAAAGAGAATGATCAATTGATCGAAGCCGGATTCAAAGCTGAATTCCTTTCCGGTTTGATGATGCCCTTGTTGAGCCTGATCGGAAATCTTGGGTATGTCGTAGTCTGCATCATGGGTGGTGCGATGGCGGCTGCCGGAAATATGACGATCGGGGATATCCAAGCCTTCCTACAGTACGTGCGCAACTTCACCCAACCTTTGACGCAAGTCGCGCAAGTGGGGAGTCAATTGCAACGGATGGTGGCTGCCTCTGAACGAATCTTCGAATTCCTGGAAGAGGAAGAAGAGACAGTGACCGAAGCAAAAATCGAAATGGCGACCGCTGATGTGAAAGGGAATGTCCGTTTCGAGCATGTCAAGTTCGGTTATGAACCGGATCATCTGGTCATCAAGGACTTCTCCGCTGATATCAAAGAAGGACAAAAAGTCGCGCTCGTTGGTCCTACCGGTGCCGGCAAGACGACGATGGTGAAATTGCTGATGCGTTTCTACGATTTGACGGGTGGAGCCATCTACATCGACAACCACAAACTTACCGATTTCACGCGCAGCGATCTGCGGACGGAATTCGGGATGGTGCTGCAGGATACATGGCTATACAACGGCACCATTATGGAAAACATCCGCTACGGGAAACTGGATGCGACGGATGAGGAAGTCATCGCTGCCGCGAAAGCTGCGCAAGTGGATCACTTTGTCCGGACATTGCCGGATGGTTATGACATGGTCCTGAACGAGGAAGCCAACAACGTTTCTCAGGGAGAGAAGCAATTGTTGACGATCGCGCGCGCCATCCTTGCCGATCCGCAGATCATGATCCTGGATGAAGCGACGAGTTCGGTCGATACGCGGACGGAAGTGCTGATCCAGAAAGCGATGGACACGCTGATGCACGGCAGGACGAGCTTCATCATCGCGCATCGTCTGTCGACCATCAAAAATGCCGACCTGATCCTCTGCATGAACAACGGGGACATCGTCGAACAAGGAACCCACGAAGAATTGCTGGCGAATGGCGGCTTCTACGCCGAACTCTACAACAGCCAATTCGACGAAGGCGAAGAAGTATAAGAAAAGCGAAACGGGTTCGCTCAGCCCTGATTAAGGAAACACTGTGACCTAATCGGTCAAGTGTATCATGCCTCTAAGCGATTGAAATCGCAAGAGTCATGACAATTTAGGAAATCTGGCCTCGCAACGTTCCCTACGGTCACCTT
>ERZ1023696.111-NODE-111-length-17508-cov-6.002647_pt1 | contig 17508 bp, 18 predicted proteins | sample MGYA00520859_ERZ1023696 | MGnify/ENA primary metagenome ERZ1023696 (study PRJEB33180, sample SAMEA4046002) | wastewater metagenome | place: Denmark | collected 2016-03-13 | study: EMG produced TPA metagenomics assembly of the PRJEB13832 data set (Local...
GGAACGCGAACAGCAACTGCAAACCGATGCGGTGGCCGCCGCCCAGCGCGCGCTGGATGTGGTGAGCAACCAGTACCGTGCCGGCACCGTCGGCTATCTGAATGTGCTGAGCGCCCAGACCACCGTGTTGTCAGCCCAGCGCAACTTGATTGAAGTGCACTCACGCAGGCTGGCAGCGGTGAACATGCTGCTAAAGAATGTAGCGGGGCGGTGGGCTGTTGAGAGGTCGTAGGGACTCTCAAGCTCGTGATGCAGCCACCACGAAATCGAGAAACGTTTTTACGCGCAGCGAAGTTCGGTGCTGCTGCGCATAGACGGCATAGATGTCCGCATCGGGGCTGCTATAGCTGGGCAGCAGCTGGACCAGGCGCCCAGACTGCAGATACTTCTGAACATCCCACTCGGCACGCAGCAAGATGCCGTGTCCGTCCAGGGCCCAGTTAACGGCGATGCCTCCGTCATTCGTTGTCAGATTTCCCCGGATCTTGATGCTCTGCGTTGATTCGGCGTTGTTCTTTCCCTTGCCTTTCGTCGCGGTAAACCGCCACAACCCGTAGGCCTCATCACCCTGGCGGATTCCGATGCAGTTGTGCTCGGCAAGGTCGGCGGGCACCCTGGGCTCCCCATGTTTCTTCAGGTAGGCGGGTGACGCCACAACGACCCTGCGATTGGCCGCAATCAACCGGGCAATGGAGCGCGAGTCTGGCGGGTTGCCGAACCGAAAGCAGATGTCGTACGTGTCATCCCCGCTGGGCGGGGGGTTGACCGACAGCTGCAACTGGATGTCCACCTGCGGGTATTTCTTGACGAACTCCGAGATCAGCGGAGCGATATGGCTGCGCCCAAATCCGAGGGTCGCGTTCACCCGCAGCAGCCCCTGCGGAGAAATGGTGGACCCCAATAACTGGTCTTCCAGTTCGCCGATGTTTCCCAGAATCGTCCGCGCGTGTTCGAGATAGACCTCGCCCTCAGGGGTCAGGCTCATGCTGCGGGTCGTGCGATTGAAGAGCGGGATGCCAATGCGCGACTCCATCAGAGAGAGGTGCTTGCTGACGGCTGCCGGGGTGACGCCCAACTCACGTGCCGTCTTGGTGATGGAGCAGGCGTTCGCCAGGGCCAGGAAGAACTCAATGTCTGCGGGATTGATCAGTCTGGCCATAACTATTAAATTTTTATTAAAAATGATTTGAGAAGCTGGATGAATTTTAAAGTTTAAATATCCTAAATTAGAAGCCATCCGATGCCGGCAGGTTGAGGAAATTCACAAGACCCAAGGAGACAAAATGGCATGCAAGTTCACCCGACGATTTCTGGCCGCGGCGCTGTGCAGCATGGCTGCATTGGCCTCGGCGCAGTCCTGGCCAACCAAGAATGTCACGATCGTGGTTCCTTTCCCTGCGGGTGGAACCACCGATGTCCTGGCGCGCGCTGTGTCCACCAAGCTGTCCGCGGCCATCGGCCAGTCGGTGATTGTCGAGAACAAGCCTGGCGCAGGCGCCACGCTGGGTGCGGCGGTCGTTGCCAAGGCACCGGCTGACGGCCATACGTTGTTGATGGGCGCTGTTCATCACACCGTGGCTACCAGCGTTTACAAGAACCTGCAATACAGCTTCGAGAAGGACTTCGCCCCCATCACGACTGTGGCGCTGGTACCCAATGTCCTGGTGGTGAGCGCCAATGGCCCCTACAACAGCGTGAATGATCTCGTGGCCGCCGGTAAGGCGTCACCGGAAAAGCTCTCCTATGGCTCCAACGGCAATGGCACGGCGCAGCACATGATCGGCACCCAGTTCCAGATCGAGACCGGCGCAAAAGTGCTGCACGTTCCCTACAAGGGAAGTGCCCCCCTGACCACCGACCTGCTGGGCGGCCAGGTGGACATGTCGTTTGACACCATCACGCCGGTTCTCCCGTTCATCAAGGAAGGCAAGCTGAAAGCACTGGCGGTGACCACCGCCAAACGTTCTTCCACCTTGCCCAACGTGCTCACCTTGCAGGAGGCGGGTATCCCCAACATCGCGATCGGCACCTGGTTTGGTTTGCTGGCGCCGGCAGCAACACCCCGAAGCGTCGTGGCACGGCTGAACAGCGAGGTGGTCAAGATCATCCACTCGCCTGAGTTCAGGAAGCAGATGCTGGATATCGGTGCCGAGCCCATCGGCAACAAGCCCGAAGAAATGGCCAGGCAGATCAAGGAAGAGACCGAAAAGTTTGCCCAGCTGGTCAAGGCGGGCAGGGTCACCCTGGACTGAGTCCGGGCATCAAATATCAGGAGAACCTCATGGACAAAGCAGCAGCAGCCGCGGATCTAACCTACCTGATGTCGAAGTTCACTTCGTACATCGGCAAGCGGCTACCCACCGACGTGACCCAAAAACTGGGGGAGCTTCGTGACAAGGAAGTGAACTTCCTTGCCAAGGAAGTCTACGAATCGATGCGCTTGAATCAGGAAGCCGCCGACAAGCTGGATCGCCCCAGCTGTCAGGACACCGGCGTCATCCAGTATTTCCTCACGGCCGGCGCAAACTTCCCGCTGCTAGGTGAACTCGAAAGCATCCTGCTGGGCGCTACCGAAGGCGCCACCAAGGACGGTCCGCTGCGCCACAACGCGGTGGAGACCTTTGTCGAAAAAAATACCGGCACCAACACCGGCACCAAGATCCCGTGGCTGGACTGGGAAATCGTTCCCAACGATGACAGCGTCACTATCGACGTCTACATGGCCGGTGGCGGCTGCACGCTGCCGGGCGCAGCCAAGGTGCTGATGCCGGGCCAGGGTTACGAGGGCGTCGCCGAATTTGTGTTCGACGTGATCACCTCGCGCGGCGTCAATGCCTGCCCGCCATTGCTGGTGGGCGTGGGCGTGTCGACCTCGGCCGAGACAGCGGCACGCCTGTCGAAAAAAGCCATCTTGCGGCCTGTGACCTCGCGCCACAGCAACGACAACGCAGCCCTGATGGAGGAGCTGATGACCGAGGGCCTGAACGAGCTGGGCCTGGGCCCGCAGGGCCTGACGGGCAACGCCAGCGTCATGGGCGTGAACATCGAGTCCTCGGCTCGACACCCCTCCACCATTGGCGTGGCGGTTTCCACCGGCTGCTGGGCGCACCGCCGCGGCAAGATCAGGATCAAGGCCGACATGTCTTACGAGGTCATTTCGCACGAAGGATTCAAGCTGTGAAAAAAATTCTCACCACCCCCATCAAGGACGAAGACCTCGAATCGCTGAATATTGGTGATGTCGTTTACCTGACCGGTACGCTGGTCACCTGCCGTGACGTGGCGCACCGCCGCCTGATTGAGCTCGGCCGCGAGTTGCCCGTGGACCTCAAGGGCGGCGCCATTTTCCACGCGGGCCCTATCGTCCGCCAGAAGGAGAACGGCGAGTACGAGATGGTCTCGATTGGTCCGACCACCAGCATGCGCATGGAGAAGTTCGAAAAGGAATTCATCCGGCAAACGGGTGTGAAGCTGATCGTGGGCAAGGGCGGCATGGGCCCGGAAACGCAGGAGGGTTGCGTCGAGAACAAGGCGGTTCACGCCATTTTCCCCGGCGGATGCGCTGTGCTAGCAGCCACCCAGGTGGAGAAAATTGAAGCCGCAGAGTGGAAAGACCTGGGTATGCCCGAGACACTGTGGGTGAACCGGGTGAAGGAATTCGGCCCGCTGATCATCTCGATCGACACCAAGGGCAAGAACCTGATCGAGGAAAACAAGGCGATCTTCAATCAGAAGAAAAAACCCATTCTGGAGCGCATCAACGCCCAGGTCCGGTTCATCAAGTGAGTTGAAGGGGGGAGTAGCCCCCGTGCTGCCCATACGCTTCGGCGCCATCCTGCAGATCACCGTCGCCGTGTTGCCGCTGCTCTAGACGCAGCGGCCGGTGGCCGGTTCGGTCCTCTGAAGATCCGGATAGCGACGGCGCACCGGCGGGCTGCTGCACCGGGAGGTGCAAATTCGGTGCTCAGGTCACCGGTGCCGGATTGAACAGCACCAGCGCGTTTTGCAGCTTCCAGTGCTCGGCCCAGGTGCGGCGGCCGCTGGCCACGTTGACAAACAGCACCCCCAGCGCTAGGTATTTGCGGCCCTCGGGCACATCGGCACGAAAGATTTGTGGCGCCAGCATGAGGGCGGCGATGGTCATGGCCGCCGGCTCGGTGATGAGCGAGCCCAGCAGCGGCACGGCGGCCAGGCCCAGCCAGGCCGTGGCCATCGGGGTGGGCAAGGGCATGAGGCGCGCTGTGATATCTACCAAAGCCACCACAGTGCGCAGCACCGGGCGCGAGGCGGCAATCACCATCACCACAAAGACGAACAGCGGCTCGGTGTAGTTGCGCGACTCGGCGTATTGCAGGGCCTGCCCGCCGCCATCCACCAGCGCCATGGCGAGGATCAGCACCATGGCCCAGAAGCCAAACACCACTTCCACCTCGCCCAGCAGATGGAACAGGCCCGCGTGGCGCGGGAATCGGTGCGAAAGCCGTTCGAAATGCTTGACGGTAAAGGTGTGGAGCAGGGCGATGCCGAACAGGGCAGCGGCAATCCATTGAAGGGTGGTGGGTGTCATGTGTTTGCGGTCGCGAAAAAACCGCGTGGCGGCCCGACCAGCGCATGAACCTGTCGCGCCTGCTGGCGCGTACACCCGGGGTCATCTTACCCGGCAGCCCGGCAGTCAACGGTGGCGGCGCCTACATGGCCTTGAACTGGTGGGCGTAAAGCCGACTCACGGCCAGTTGCTCGGGGCGCCCATGCAGGGCCAGGTGCAGCCTTCCTGCATCGTCGCGCGTGACGCGGGCAATTGCGCTGGCGCGCACCAAGGTGCTGCGGTGCACTTGCCAGAACACGCGGGCTTCGAGCTGCCCGGTCAGCTCTTTGAGGGGCGTGCGGATCAGAAACTCGTGCGTGACCGTGAGCACGCGGACGTATTTGTCGGCCGCCTCGAAATACAGCACGTCGGCCACGGGCACCAGGTGGATCTGGTTGCCGCTGCTGGCCTGGATGAGGGTGAGGGGCGCGCTCGGCGGTGCCAATGCCGTGGTCGGCGCGGGCGCGGCCAAGCCGGGCGTGGCCAGCAGGTGGCGCAACTGGGTCAAAGTTGCTTCTAAAAGAAGAGCTGCTGGCGCTTTTTGGACAAGCGCTTGCTGCAGTTTTTGCACTGTTTTTTGCAGGCGTGCGGGCTGCACGGGCTTGAGCAGGTAGTCCACCGCCTGGGCCTCAAAGGCCTGCACGGCGTATTGGTCGTAGGCGGTGACGAAGACCAGCACCGGAAAGGGTCGGTCTGCTGGCCAGGCGTCGGCCAGTTCTGCGGCGGCTTCGAGCCCGCTTTGGCCGGGCATGCGGATGTCGAAGAACAGCACCTCGGGCTGCAGCGCCAGCGCCTGTCGCACGGCCGAGAGGCCATCGCCCACGGTGGCGGCGATCTGCAGTTCGGGCCAGGCCCGGGCCAGCTCGTGCTGCAAGGCGGCGGCCAGCAGGGGCTCGTCCTCGGCGATCAGGGCGCGGGGTGGCTGTGCGGTCATGGGGTAGCGAGTTTCAAAGGAAAAGTGATGAAAGCGCTTGTCCCGCTTGCGCTGGCAGCTATCAATTCAAGAGTTCCCTGTGTGCCATGCAGTGTGGCCAGGCGCTCGCGCACCTGGGCCAGGCCAAAGCCTGTGCCGGATGCTGTGACGGCTGGCGCTGGCGTCTTGAGGCCTGCGCCGGTGTCGTGCACTTCCAGCACCAGCAGCGTGCCGCCATCGTCGCCGGGGCGGGTGCTGGCGCGCACGGTGATGTGACCGCCCTTCACCTGGGGCTCCAGCCCATGGCGGATGGCGTTTTCGACCAGCGGTTGCAGCAGCAGCGGGGGCACGGGCACCTCGCGCAGGGTGTCGGGCAGCTCCAGCGTGTAGCCCAGACGGGGGCCCATGCGCACGGCCATCAGTTCCAGGTAGTCAGTCAGGCGCGCGAACTCATCCACCAGCGGGTGCAGCGTGGCCCGTGCGCCGCCCAGTGTGGCGCGCAGGTAGGCGATCAGATGGTCCAGCATGGCCTGCGCACGGGGCGGATCGGTGGCGATCAGTACGCGCAGGTTGGCCAGGGTGTTGAACATCATGTGGGGCTCAAGCTGTGCTTCAAGCAGCTTCAGCCGTGCCTCGGTGGCGTCGCGCTGTGCCTGGGCCATGCGGGCCTGCAGGTGCGCTGCCTTGCCTCGGCTGTAGAAGAAGAACGAGATGGCCGTGCTTGCCACCACCGTGATGACCAGGGTAGTCACGGCATCGTGTCGCTGCAGCAGGCCCTGCGTGCTGCCGCTGTAGGCATCGCCAATGGCGCTTCCCAAAACAAAGCCGGCGCCGATACCGCAGACGACGAGCGCAATGCCGCGCCAGCCCACCGGCCAGGGGATGTCGTCCGTGCCGCACAGCCACCACCGGCCCAGCTCGATGGCGAGCCAGCTCGTCAGCCCGATGGCCAGTGAATACACCAGGTGCACGTCCCACGCGCCGCGCCTGGACAGCGCCAACGCCAGCGCGATGAGGCAACTGAACACGGCAGTGACGAGTCCGTGGCGCGCGAATGCAGGTGGGTTGAAGTGCGGCATGGAGCGGGGTGCGGGCCAATGGCGGGGCGAGTGTTCTCCATTGTGCATGGGTGCTGCGGGCCGATTCTTCAGCGGGGCCAATGGCGGCGCAGGGCTGCGCGTTCGCGCTCGAGCAACTGGCCGTGCAGGCTGCCGCCGGGCAAGGCAATCCACACGGCGGCGCCGTGGATCAGCAGGCCCAGGCCCCAGCCCAGTGCCGGGAAGATGGCCCAGTGCGTGCTGTGCCGCGAGGAGAGGTAGGCCAGGAACAGGTTCACCAGCACGTAGACACAGGCGTGCAAATACCAGCCAAGCTTGGCCCCGGCGCGCTTGCGCGCCAGGCGTTCGAGGTCGACTGTCAAGGGGGTGGTGTGGGGTTGCACAGTGTTTCCTTTCAGGTGCTTGCAAGCGGTTGCGGGCTGGCGGTGGTGCGCTGTGCCAGGCGCCACAGGCGTGCCGCACGGGCGGCGAACACGCCATTGAAGACGCCATAGAGCACAGCGACCTGCAGCGCAACGCCGGTGTCATGTGCCAGTGCGGGCTGCAATGCCAGCTCCACGCCGACGATGTATTTGGTGAGGAAGATGCCCAGGATCAGCGCCAGTGGCATGGCACTGCCTGGCAGGTGCAAGCGGCCCTGGGCTGCGTCGTAGCGGATGCTGGTGGGCGCAAGGGGCCGCCAGAGCAGGCTGGCGACGGCCACAGCCACCGCGGTGAGCAGCCAGGTGGTCACAACGCCTGCGCTGCCCCCGAAAGCCGAGGCCAGACCGTAAGCCGAGAAGACCGCCATGCCCAGGGGCAAAAGCAACACCTGGCGTGTGCCGACGCTGCGGGGGAACATCTGCCGAATGCCCAGCCACAGCAGGGCCGCCAGCAGACCCCACACCCAGATGGGTGTGTGCTTGACGATGGCAGACAGCATCTGCGGTTGGTGCGTGGCGATCTGGATCAGCATGTTGCGCTCCTGGTGGGGTAGGCGATGCAGACGGGGCCTGCACGGGTTCATGCGCACTGTGCACAGTGGTGTCGGGTCAGGCCAGCACCATGCGACAGACTGCAGGACCGGGGCGTGAAATGCGCTGTCAGCAGCGTGAATGGCGACGGTGTCCGCGCGGGACGGGGTAGCAGGGAGGCGATGCAACGGATAATCCGCGCTTTATTTGGTCAAAAGGGGCGAGCGCGTGGACATTGTTTTGCTGGTCAAGGCCGCCATCATGGGTGTGGTGGAGGGGCTGACCGAGTTTCTGCCTATCTCCTCCACCGGCCATTTGATTCTTGCGGGGTCGTTGCTGGGCTTTGACGACGCCAAGGCCAAGGTGTTCGACATCGCCATCCAGACGGGCGCCATCTTTGCCGTCATCCTGGTGTATTGGCAAAAGATCCGCGCCACGCTGGCGGCGCTGCCCACAGAGCAGCAGGCACAACGTTTTGCGCTGAATGTGCTGATTGCCTTTGTGCCGGCGGTGTTGCTGGGGCTGTTGTTTGGCAAGGCCATCAAGGCCCATCTGTTCACCCCCGTGGTGGTGGCCAGCACCTTCATCATTGGCGGCTTCATCATCTTGTGGGCCGAACGCCGCCCGTCTACGGCCACCCGCATCCATGAGGTGGAGGACATGACCGCGCTGGACGCCCTGAAAGTGGGCCTGGTGCAGTGCCTGGCCATGGTGCCGGGCACCAGCCGCAGTGGCGCCACCATCATCGGCGGCATGCTGCTGGGCCTGTCGCGCAAGGCCGCCACGGATTTTTCGTTCTTTCTGGCCATTCCCACGCTGATTGGCGCTGGGGCTTACAGCCTGTACAAGGAGCGGGCGCTGCTGACTGCGGCAGACATTCCGATGTTTTCCGTGGGGCTGGTGTTCTCGTTCATCAGCGCCTGGTTGTGCGTGCGCTGGCTGCTGCGCTACATCAGCACCCACAGTTTTGTGCCATTTGCCTACTACCGCATCGTGTTTGGGGTGGTGGTGCTGGTTTCGGCATGGTCTGGCCTGGTGCAGTGGGCCGGCTGATAATGGCGCCATGACTTGCATGCTGCGTATTTGCCGGGGCCTTTGGGGCTGCACTGTGTTGTGGGGCCTGGGCTTCGGTTTGCCTGCCATGGCCGATGAAGCGCCAGCGACCCCCAAGGCAAACGAGTCAGCCAAGCTCAACTATGTGCTGGGCGCCATTGTCAGCAGCGGCCCGGACTATACGGGTGGCGATGGCCGTTCGGTGCATGTGCGCCCGGCGTGGGCGCTCGAATATGGGCGGTTTCGCCTGAGCACATCGCGCGGCAGCACGCTCATGGGGCACGGGCTGGAGCAGCGCGAATCGGGCGCCACCGCTGTCCTGGCTGAAAACGACCAGTTCAACCTGAGCGCATCGCTGCGCCTGGACAACGGCCGCAAGAGCGGCGATTCGCCGCTGCTGTCCGGACTGCCCGAGGTGCGATCCACCTTGCGCGCCCGAATCAGCGCGGGTTATGCCATCACTCCCCGGTGGTCGGTGGGCGCAGGGTTGTCGCAAGACATTCTGGGGCGCGACGGGGGGGCGCAGCTGAACACCAGCGTGTCCTACACCCTGCCCGTCACCCAGCAGACCCGCGTGGTTTTTGGTGCAGGCGCCAGTTTTGGCGACCGCACCTACTTGCGCGCCAGGTTTGGTGTGCCTGCCGTGGCGGGCGGTGCGGGGCCCAGCCGGTTGCCCGCCTACGAGCCTGGGGGCGGTCTTTACAGCGTTGACCTGGGCGTGGATGTCATGACGGCGCTCAGCCGCCACTGGGTGGTGTGGGGCGGCGTGGGCGCTTCGCAGGTTCAGGGTGACGCGCGCCGCAGCCCGCTGACGGTGCGACCCACTTCCTTCTCCGCTTCACTGGGGCTGGCCTACCGCTGCTGCCGTTGAGCTGAGCCCGGCGCGGGCGTGTGCTGGTTCGCGCCTCAGGCGGAAGCCAGTGCGAGGTCGCCCGTGTTGCGGCGCAGGCAGAACTTGCCGGCCTGCTTGCCGCTGTACATGGCGGCGTCTGCGAGCCTGAGCAGGCCCATGGCGTCACTGCCGTCGTGGGGGGCAAGGGCATAGCCAATGGTCAGGCCTACCCAGACCTGCCGATTGCCCAGCGCGAAGGGCGAGCGAAAAGCGTCGAGCAGCTTCATTCCCAGATCGTGCGCCTGTTCGGGCTGTTTGAGCAGCGGGGTCATGACCACGAACTCATCGCCGCCCAGGCGCGCCACCACGTCCGACTCGCGCAGATGGCCGCGCAGGCGTTGCGCCACGGCAACCAGCAGTTCGTCGCCGACATCGTGGCCGTACTGGTCGTTGACGGGCTTGAAGCCGTCCAGGTCGAGCAGGTACACCGCCACCAGGTGGTGGGGGTCACAACGCTGCAGGCTGTTGGCCAGCTCCGCATACAGGCCGCGGCGGTTGGGCAGGCCGGTCAGCGGATCGGTGTGGGCGAGCGAGTGCATGGCGTCACGCTCGCGGTGCGCATCGAGTGCCGCGAGGTGCAGCGCCTTGCTGCGCAGGCCCAGCACACGCATGAACAGCAGCATGTCGATGGTTGCGCCGAACTGAAACGAGTGCATCATCCAGAAATTGGCGGGCACCCAGCCCTGCACCAGGCACACCATTACGACGGCTGCCAAGCCATAGGCAAGCCATGCGACCAGCAGGGTGGTGCCGATCGGGTCTTTCTCGCGCACCCGCCGCAGTGCTGCAGGAATGCTGAGCAGCGATGGCAGCGGGCCGACCAGGATCATGAAAATCGTGGCGCCACGGGGCGTCAAAAGGTCGAAAACGAAAGCCAGGCCTACGAGCGTGGTGACCGCAGCACCGGCGTGCATCACGCGTGGGTAGAGGCCCTGCGTGGTCGGCCCCACCAGGACGTGGTTCAGGAAAAGAAAAGACCCCGCCAGAGCCATCAGCCCCGCCGTGATGCCCGCATGGCTCCCCATCCACACATTGCCCGGCCAGAGAAACTGCGCGCCAATACCAAAAAACTGGATGGAAAAGCCCGTGCTACCCAGCACTACCAGCGCATAGTAGGCAAACAGCCGCTCGCGCTGGCTGGCCCACTGGATCAAGCTGTACACCAGCAGGCAAAACGCCAGCCCGATCAGCAGCCCCTGCAGCATCTGTTCGCGCTGGGCCAGGTACAGCCCGTGGGGAAGTTCGCTGACACTGATGGGCAAGATCATGGGCCCCAGCGTGCGGATGCGGATCAACACGTCATAGCTTTGGCCTGCCTGCAGGTTCAGCAGCATGGCCGGGACACGGCTCGACAAGGTGGTCTTGTCGGGCGGGCGCATGTAGCCCAGCAAAACCTGCTGAAGCACCTGGCCTTCGCTGGTGAGGTAAATATCCACTTCCTGCAGTGAGCTGTAGCCGACGTAGATGGCCCAGGGGCTGCCGGGCGTCCGGGAAGCCTCCAGGGGAACGCGCAGCCACATCGCTTGCTTGTCGCGTACGCCCAGCGATCCGTTCAGGTTTGCGGGTGCTTTGAAATCCTCCAGTCGTCCCAGTATCTCCTGCGCACTGCGTCCGAGGGTGTCATCGGCCTGGAGGGTGATGGCGGGCCAGGCGTCGAGCGTCTGGCTGCCAGGCGTGAGTTGCAGGGGCGCTGCCGCATGGGCCGCCGCCGACCATGTCAGCCAACCCAGCACAGAAAGCACCGACAGCACTGACCGCAGCCACAGCCTGGTGCCAGCGCAGCGCCCAGCGTGCCAATGCCGCATCCATGTCATGAGAAGGCTGTAGCGAGCAAACATCGGCGAGGGGATGAGTAACTTCATGGCGCTGCGCGGCTGCGCGCCACGCCCGGGTTCCAGCTGCCATGCGTGGTCAGCCGGTCCTCCAGCTGGTTGAGCCATGCGGGGGCGTGGGGGTCTTCGCTCCAGCCCTTGACGACGGCATCGAGCTGGTTGAGCAGGCCGTCGGGCAATTGCAGCGGGCGTGTCTGGCTCATGAGCACGCGGCTCATGAAGTGGTAGCCCAGCACCCGCGTCAACGTTCGCGAGATGGAAAACCGGGGCCGCCACCAGCGCACCAGGGTGTCGATGCCACGGGCCAGCAGCAGCATGGCCCAAAACAACGCGGATGAGGCCAGCGGCACGCGTCGATCAAGGCCCAGGTCGTGCGCCGTTTCGCGGCCGCACAAGTAGCGCGTGAGCAGCACGGGAATCGGCTGTACCACGGGCCAGGGGATCGACTGGGCCATGGTCTGCATGAGCGCGGTCCCCAGCGCCGGGCGCGGGTCGGGCACCAGGGCCTGGCTGCGGCCCTGCGCCTGCATCCGCGCGAACAGGCTGGCCGCCTGCTCCATCGTGTCGGCCATCAGGCCGCGCTCGATGCCAAGCACATGGCCCACCACGTTCCAGGCGTGCAGATAGGCTTCTTCGTCGGCACGGGGCAGGCCGATGCCCAGGCGCCGCAGGCTGCGCAGAAACACATGGCTGAACGTGAGCAGCGTGTAGGCCAGCTCCTCCTGATTGCAGGGCAGGCCGCTGTCGGCCACGTTCCAGCCCCGGGCAAAGAGCGTCTGGTAGAGCGTGGGCTTTGCGGCGGGCTGGGCCAGCGGGGGCAGCGCACTCAGGCAGGCCTGCAGGGCATCGGGGGGCGCACCGCGCAAGATCAGGTTGCGGATGGTCGAATGGATGAGCCGCACCTTGAGGGTCTGCGCAATGCCCGCGCCGCCGTTGGCATCCAGGCCACCGCGCATCATGACCGGGAAGATCATGGCCGCTGTGGAGCGGATGCGGTGCTCGGTGTGTTGCTCCAACTGGCCGGCCGTGTGCAGCACGTCGGCAAGGTCTGGCAGCACGTAGCACTCGGGCAGGCTGGAGCAAAACAGCAGGATGCATGACAGCGCGCCATGCTCCATGAACAGCCGCTCGGCGCGCTGGATTTTTTGCGGGTCGGCCCAGGGCGGCAGCGCCTGGGCCTGCTGCACATAGTCGGTCAATGCCTGGGCAGCCTCTTGTCCGAGCACGGTGCTGGGTGCATGCCAGTGCGCGAGGCTGGCGTTGTCCGCCCACTCGCCAAACAGCCGGTTGACCTCGGCGATGCGCCTCCACTGCGGCGCATCGTCAGCCGGCCAGCCCTGTGCAGGCCAGTCGCCCAGAATCCGGGCGATGGTGCCGTCGCCCAGGGGGTCGGCGTGCCGCCGCATGTCCTGCAAAGACAGGTCCGGGGCAGAGGGCGGCGGCGTCATGGACGGTACGTATCGGTTTGTAACGCCTCAGTGTATCGGAAGCGCTTGAAAAGCGTGTGTCGACAATATTTTGGCCCCGGCCTCCCCGCGGCTGGGGGTCAAGGTGCGATCGAAGACAGGTTCAGCAAGGCCGCTTCGATGGCTGCTGCGGTGGCCAGCGGCTGCTCCATGGGGAACAGGTGGCTGCCGTCGAGCATCATGATGCGCCCGCCGGTGATACGCCGCGTCAGCGCCATGCCCACCTGGCGCATCTCCACCGAGTCGAGCCCGCCGATGAATGCGGTCGGGCAGCGCAGGGGGTGCCTGCGCAGCAGGCGGTCCAGGTTGTGGGGCAGTGTGTTGTAAATGGCGGTTTCCACCGCGCGGTCAAAGCCCAGCACCCGGCGCCCGTCCTTGTCGTGCAGGCCGTGGGTGACATAGTCGTGCAGCACCTGCGGGTCCCAGCGCGTGAACACCTCCTTTTTGAGGAAGTGCTCCAGCGCCTCGTCGGTGCTGGCCCAGCTCATGCGGCGCTGGCGGCTGACGCGGCCGGGCGATACGGCGCTGACCACCTGCGTGCGCTTGGCCACGCCCACGGTGGTGGCGCGCCAGCCGCTGATCAGCGGCGAGTCGAGCATCAGCACGCCGCGCGCCAGATCGGGGTGCTGCGCGGCCGCCATCACGCTCAGAATGCCGCCCAGCGAATGCCCCACCAGAAAAACGCGCTCGCCCGAAGCCTGCACCTGCTGCGCGGCAAAGTCGGCCAGCTGCTGCACCAGGTGCGGCCAGTTGCTGGTGACCGGGTATTGCGCATCGTGGCCAAAGCGGTCGACGGCGGTCACCTCGAAACCGCGTTGACGCAGGTGCGCGAAAAGGACGTTGTAGGTGCCAGCCGGAAAGCTGTTGCCGTGCGAAAAAACGATCTTGGCCATCAATCAGTCAGGGTGTGTGCAAGCTCAGATCAGCTTGTCACGGAAATTGGTGATCTTTTTGAGCGGCTTGCTGCGCGCCGGGTTCACCAAAATGGGCGCATCGGTCGAGCCGCCGTCCCACGCCGGGTCCTCGATGCTGTCGAACACCGCGCGCAGCTTTTGGCCCCAGCTGTCATGCAGCATCCGAAAGTAGGGGTTCTGCTCGTCAATGCACACGATCTTTTCGGTGGTGAAGCGGTCGGCTTCATACACCACCAGGTCCATGGGCAGCCCCACCGAAAGGTTGGACTTGAGCGTGCTGTCCATCGACACCAGCGCGCACTTGGCGGCCTCGTCGAGCGGTGTCTCGGGCGTGAGCACGCGGTCGAGCACGGGCTTGCCGTATTTCGACTCGCCCACCTGAAAATACGGCGTTTCTGCCGTCGATTCAATGAAATTGCCCGCCGAATACACCTGAAACAGGCGCATGCCCTCGCCCTGGATCTGGCCGCCAAACACCAGCGACACATTGAAATCAACCCCCGCGCGCTTGAGCGCCGCGCCATCGCGCTCATGCACATGGCGCACGGCGGCGCCCAGCACGCGGGCGGCGTCAAACATGCTTTTGGCGTTCCAGATGGTGATGGGCTCGCCGTCGGCATCGTCCTTGATCTGGGTGGTCTGCAAAATTTCGCGCACCGACTGCGAAATGCTCAGGTTACCCGCCGACAGCAGCACCATGAAGCGCTCGCCCGCTTTCTCGTAGACCATCATCTTGCGAAACGAACTGATCTGGTCGAGCCCGGCATTGGTGCGTGAATCGGACAGGAACACCAGCCCGGCATTGAGTTTGATGGCGACGCAGTACGTCATGGGGAATGCGAGAAAGAGGAAAAGCAGAGAGTGTAGTGCTGCGCTTCAGTGCAGCCTGCGGCCATCAGCGGTGGTGCAGAATTAATATAAAAATAATAGCTGTCAGCGCTTATCCCATAAGCGCTAGAGGCCAATTTTGCTTGAAGTTGAGCAGTTTTGCCGTGGGGCACCCCGGTGCGCCACACCCACTGCGGGCCGGTGCGGGCTCAGGGCGATTGCGCACGCGCCGGGCAGCGCAGGCCGCACAGCCCTATCATCCACTGATTAACTTGCAAGGGTTCCTGCCGTGTTGACCTCTTTGATCTCTTCTGGAACCCGCCGCGCCTGCGTGCTGGCCCTGGCTGCCGCACTGGCTGCCTGCGGCGGTGGTGGTGCCGAAGACACCCCCAACGTTGGCAACCCGCCAGCGCCGCCCACTGTGCCCGCGGGCACCGGGCAACTCCACTCGGCCACCTTGCTGGGCACCATCCCCGCCGTTGACATTGCTGCCGCGCTGTCCTCCGAAGAATCGTTGGCCGAAGACGTGGTGCCGCGCTACGCCGTCACCTCGTACCGGCTTGAATACCTGACCACCGATGCCGATGGCAAAGAGGTGCGCGCCTCGGGCCTCATCAGCGTGCCGCAAAAGGCGGCCGGCGCCAAAAGCCCGGTGCTGAGCTACCAGCACGGCACCATCTTCAAGGACGCCGAGGCCCCCAGCAACAACGCCGTGGCGTCTGAGGTGTCGGTGGTGTTGGCGTCGCTGGGTTACATCGTGCTGGCGCCCGACTACGTGGGGTTTGGCGCCTCCAAGGGCACGCCCCACCCCTACCTGCTGTCGGCGCCATCCGCTGCTGCCACCGTCGACTTTTTGACCGCCGCCCGCACCTGGCGCGGCCAGGCCAACGTGGCCGACAACGGGCAACTCTTCCTCACCGGGTATTCCGAGGGCGGCTACGTGACCATGGCTGCGCACCGTGCCCTGCAGGCCAGCGGCTCAACGCACCTGCAGCAGCTGCGCATGGTGGTGCCCGGTGCCGGTCCCTACAACGTGCAAAGCACCATGGACGGACTGGTGGAACTGGTGCGCGACGAGCAGCCCGTGCTGGGCGCACTCATCAACCCCGGGTTTCTGCGCTACCTGGGCGGCAGCGCGCAGCGCGAGGTGCGCCGCCTGCTGTTGCGCGCGCTGTTGCCGGGCGATGCCGACGTCACCTATGACACCCGTTTCATCGACCGCTTCCTGGCCGACGATGTGCAATACATCGCCAACACCAGCAGCGTCCACGACTGGAAGCCCAACCTGCCCGTGCGCCTGTTCCACGGCCAGGAAGACCGCACCGTGCCTTATGCCAGTTCGGTCAACACCCTGCGCGCCATGCAGGCCCGTGGTGCGGGCGAGCTGGTCAGCCTGACCGATTGCCGCGCCCAGCCCTCCGGGCACCTGCAGTGCGTGCCGCCGTTCATCACCTTCATGCTGGGGCAGCTGGCGCCTGTGGCGCAGGATTTGTGATGAGCACGGGCCGGTGACAGGCCACCCGCTGCGGTGCGGCGGGTCTCAAACCTCCCAGAACGCCTCGATCAGCTCGCCCTGCGCATCGAGCAGCCACCACTCGATCACCGCATCGCGCGGGCCCACCCCCAGAACGCTGAACAGACCGCGCGGCGCTGACCGGCGCGGGCAGCGCCACAGCTGGTCACCTGGCTGCGCCATGGCCAGCACCTTGGCGCGAATGGTGGGCGGCACCTCGGGGCTGTGCGGGTTGACCTGGCGGTCCTCGCCGTCTCCGATCTCTTGCGGTGTGGCAGGGCGTGCGCGGGGCATGGTGAAAAGGAATGCCCGTTCAGGGGCCGGGCCAGCGTGCAGGGCTGCGGCGGTGGTGCAGACAGGCCAACACCGATACGCGATGATTCGTCAGCAATTCGAAATGCAGCGCATACGGAAAGCGCCGCAACAAGATGCGCCGAAATCGGCCTCGCGTCGGGGGAAACGCTTCGGGGTTGCGTGCCAATTGCTCGGCTGCTGCTGCGATGACGCGGAGAAAGTCACCGCCCAGTCCGTACGACTTTTCTTCATACCAGGCAAAAGCTTCTGCAATTTCTGCCTGTGCCGGGGCTTCAAAACCCACGGACCAGTTCACAAGTGAACGCCCAGCGCGCTGGCAATGGCGCTCAGGCTTTTCGCCTGGCCGGGGTGCAAGTCGCGCCATGCGGCGCGGCGTTCGAGTTCGTCAAGCACTTCAGAACGCGATTCGTATGAGGACTCGGCGGCGAACTCGTCCCACAAATCCTCCACCAGTTGCAGGCGCTCAAACTTGCCAAGGTGTTCAACGGGGCTCAGGGCGGTTTTCATGCAGCAAAGTCTATCAGCCACGGTCTTCGCGAGCCATGGCTCGGGCCATGCACTACCCCTGTGTGCGCGCCCGCTGCAGGTTCAGCGCCAGCAGGCGGCGCAAGATTTCATCGTCGGGCATGTCCGCCGTGTAGTCGCCCCAGCCGTAGGCCGCCGCCACCGCCGCATCCAGCTGCGCGTGGGCCGCAGCCAGCCAGGCGGGGCGCAGGTTGTAGAGATTGGTGAGCGTGCGCTTGGCCAGGTCTTTTTCGAACCCCGGCTTGGGCACGGTGCGGTTGGGGTAGGGCGATGTGGTCATGCCCAGCGGCACCACCTCGGGCACGGTTTGCGTCCACTCGGGCGGGTTCAGCCAGGCTTGGCGCAGGGTGCTCAGGCGCTGGGCGGCCTGGGCAATGGCTGTGGCGGCCTGGCGGATTGGTATGGTTTTGATAGCTGCTGGCGCTTGATGGACGGGCGCTAGAGCCTGTTTTTGCTCTAAATTCTCTGCTGGCAAGGCGTCGGGCAAAGTGTCTGGCAGGTTGGCCGGAATCAGCGCGCCGCCGTCCACTGCCTCGGTGCGCTGGTGCGCGGTGTCCAAGGGGGTGAGGCCTGCGGGGAAGGGGAAGGTTTCGAAGCAGGTGGTGGGGGTGTAGCGCGGCCGGTCTTCCAACGAGGTGCCCATGCGCAGCGCCCAGAGTTC
>ERZ1023696.112-NODE-112-length-17487-cov-6.304551_pt1 | contig 17487 bp, 14 predicted proteins | sample MGYA00520859_ERZ1023696 | MGnify/ENA primary metagenome ERZ1023696 (study PRJEB33180, sample SAMEA4046002) | wastewater metagenome | place: Denmark | collected 2016-03-13 | study: EMG produced TPA metagenomics assembly of the PRJEB13832 data set (Local...
CTTATCTACACTTGACATCAATACTACCGTCTCCACGTGCAGTGTTTGCGGGAACAGATCCACTGGTTGGATGCTGCCTACGCTGTAGCCGCCTTCGTGGAATAATTGTAGGTCGCGTGCCATAGTAGCTGGGTTGCAGCTGACGTAGACGATGCGCTCTGGAGCGATTTCCAAGGCTGCTTCGATGAAGGCTGGTTCCAAGCCTTTGCGTGGAGGATCGACAACCAAGACATCGGCTTTGACGCCTTCAGCAGCCCATTTCGGCATCACTTCTTCGGCAGCGCCGACTTCGAAGGTGATGTTATCGATGTTGTTTGCTGCGGCATTCATTTCGGCCATTTTCACGGCATCCGGAACAACTTCCATCGCGTACACGTGTTTCGCTTTTTCAGCCAATGACAAGGAGATGGTTCCGATTCCGCAATAAGCATCGATGACAGTTTCTTCGCCGGTCAATTGTGCAGCTTCGATTGCCACTTTATAAAGTTTTTCCGTTTGGATCGGATTCACTTGATAGAATGAGCGGGAAGAGATGGCAAATGTATGGCCCATCAACTTGTCGTGGTAGACATCTTCACCGTGCAATACGATCGTTTCGTCACCCAGAATGACATTGTTTTGTTTCGGGTTCACGTTTTGGACGATGCTGACCACTTCCGGTAAAGCTTCCAAGATAGCTGGAATGATTTTGCTTTGCGGGAACAGTTTCGCCGTACGCGTCACCAGGACAACCATCATTTCGCCTGTGTAATAACCGCGGCGGATCATGATGTGACGGATATTTCCGGTATGTTTTTTCTCGTCGTATGCTTTCACGTTGAATTCTTGCAGAATGTCACGGACTTTTACGATGGCTTCATCGATTTTTGGATCCTGGATCTGGAAGTTTTCCATCGGGATCAATTCATGTGTGTTGGTGCGGAAGAATCCGGTAACCAATTTGCCGTCTTTTTGACGTACCGGGATCTGTGCTTTGTTGCGGTAACCCCAAGGATTTTCCATGCCGATTGTCGGTTTGACTTCGACTTCAGGCATTTTGGCAATGCGTTTCATCACTTGTTCGACGTTGTTCTTTTTGAATGCCAATTGGGCAGAGTAACGCAAGTTCTGCAATGGCATCGTACCAACGCGTGTTCCTTTAACATCGCGTGTCGGGATACGGTCAGGAGAACTGCTCAATCTTTCCTCAATGCGGGCGAATCCAAACGATTTGCCGACTTTTGTCACTTTGATGGTGGCACGTTCACCCGGTAGTCCATCCGCTACAAATAATGGATAACCCTCAACTTTTGCGACACCCATACCTTCTGACGTTAAGTCCTCAAATGTTACAGTCATCTTCTCATTTTTTATTACCGGTGCTACCGTATATTGTTTTTTCATATGTGCTCCTCAGTTCATAATTTTTCATTCTGATTCATTATACCAAAAAAGAAGTGGTCTCGATACAGCAAGCCCATTTGTTTGGAAAAAATAAGTACATTCTCATAATATCGCCTGATGCGGCGCATCTTATCGATAGGAAGTTCCAACCTTATTCAGTATAATGGAAGTATACAGACCAGTTGCTGATGGGTACAGGAAGAAAGCGAGGATGACAAAATGAGCGGACAACGGATTGTTCCCTTTTTGACGTTGCCGGGAACTGCAGAAGCAGCGATGCACTTTTATGTTTCCATTTTTCCAAATTCCAGCGTGACCTCCCTCACCAAGATCGATGAGGACGAACATGGGGAAGGCGGCCGCGTAATCAATGAGCAGTTTGTGCTGAACGGACAGGATTTCATGGCGATGGATATGGAGGAGGATTTTTTGCCGGATATGACTTGGGCCGTTTCCCTCTACGTGGACTGCGAAGATGAAGCCAGCTTCGATAACTACTTTGATTCCTTATCCGCAGATGGCGTTGTGATGATGGGACCTGAAGCAGTCGGCGAATTGCGCGCGGTAGCTTGGGTGACCGACCAATTCGGTGTTACTTGGCAATTAGTATGGAAATAATGCGAATGGGCTGCTCCAGTTTTTTGGGGGCAGCCCATTCTTTATGGTTATCGGACATTCTCGGGCAACCACACTCCATACTCGCTATTCTTCCGCCAATAACATTGGCAAGTCGGCTACGGTGTCCAGATTGACAGAACCGACCGCTTTTCCGTCCTCTAGCTTGATCAGGATGGGGACGAACGCGATGCCGTATGTATCCAGCACCTCGTCATAGTTGACGTCCTTGGCGCGTTTTTTCGTATTGTAGTAATAGGCGGTCTGCTCTGTTTCCGCCAATTCCTCTTCCAGGATCGGACGGAATTCCTTACAGTAGGGGCAGTCATCGAATCCGAAGTAGAGGTAGGCCACATCCTGCGCGACCACTTCTTCGTATTCCGTTTCATTGTTGATCGCTACAATCTGGGAATCCCCCTCTTTCCCGCAGGCTACAAGCAGCAGTCCACTCAAGAATAATAGGAACGATAATTTCTTCTGTTTTTTCGGCATACGGCAAGTCCCCTTTAGCATAAATGTCTCTTTTTTCCAGTATAACAAAAAATGCCCCTGACCTCTCATCATAAGACCGAGAGGCCGGGCATTCTTTCTGTTTTCAATTTTTAGTTTTTACCGTCGTAAGGCAAGCGTTTGTCGTTCACTTCATCCGGGTGCAAGGTTTCAACTTCCTTCATGAAGCCGCTCCCGGCACCTTCAAGAATATCTCCATCAGCTTCTTCAATCGGATCAGCGTAATCGGAAGTGTTTCCGATGATTTTGATGTGTTGCTGGTGGTTTGTGAACAGAGTCGGTGCATCCCCGCCATACTCACCATCCAAGTTGATCATCAAGCGTGAACCATCCATGGATTCCGCTCTCACAAAGCTAGTATGTGTGTAGAGGACATTCGAATTTTCGAGATGTCTGCCATTGTTCAGTACCTGGGCCAACAGTTGCAGGATTTCAAAAATATTAGCAGTCTTTACGATAAACAGAGTGAACTTGCCGTCACCCAAAACGATGTTCGGATCGATCGTCTCAAAGCCGCCCACGGAGTTTGTCAAAGCTACAAAGAACATCGAAGCCATACCGTCATATACCCCGCCCTCGTATTCTATGCGCATATGCATCGGTTTGAGTTGCGGGATTTTTTCGGCACCCTTCACCAAATAGGCAAGGTAGCCGAAAATGGTTTTCAGTTTGGCCGGGACGTCGTAGGTCAAATCTGTCAGATAGCCGCCTGCTGCGATGTTAATGAAATAAGTATCATTCGATTGACCAATATCCATCGGTATGGCATTACCCGCCGCGATGACGCGGGCTGCATCCAACATATTTGAGCGCGGAATCTTCAAAGCACGGGCATAGTCATTTGTGGTCCCCGCAGGTATGATGCCGACTGTTGGTCTGTTGCCCAATCCGGCGATGCCATTGATAACTTCGTTCACGGTACCGTCACCACCTGCCGCAACAATCAGATCGAAACCGGCCAAAGCGGCACGCTCTGCTTCTTTTGTAGCAGAAAGGGGTTCTGGTGTCGTGGCATAAGCACTGGCCTCATAGCCTGCTTCTTCCAATATTTGAAGGATATCAATCATGCTTTTTTTCAGCATTTCTCTTCCGGAAGTAGGATTGTAAATTACTCTTGCTCTCATTCGTTTCCTCATCTTTCTGGGCTCATCTGTTATATAGGTCACAACTCATCTTTCCTTTGTCAAACCATTCAATTACTGATTATATCACCAAAATCATAAGAATACTAATTGCTGAACTAGAAAAAGATAGATTTGTTGTGATTTTTTTGAGAATTTATTCAGAAAAAAGCTTATATTGTGTTTTTCGCAGAATCGGTAACTTTTCGTAGAAGATTAAGCAGATACAAAGGATCGTATTCCCGGTGACGCTGGTCTCATCGGGAATTGCGGGCATTTTGTATCCTGATTTCCCGGTGAACGCTGCCTCGCCGGGAATTCGAAGCATATTTCTTGCCTATTTCCCGGCGAGCTTCATTTTGATTGTGAGTGAAAAAAAGCCAACCTCCGGAAGGAAGTTGGCTGGAATGTGTGTAACGCAAACGCTTTGCATCTCGCTCTATCTTAGTTGAGTTCTGATTCGCAGAGTTCTCCGCCTAAGTTGACAACCACACGCGGACAAAAAACGTCCGCTTTGTGTTTGTCCTCTTAGTGCTCGAACTCTACCCGCGAATTGTCATGGCTCTTGCGATTTCAATCGCTTAGAGACATGATACACTTGACCGGTACGGTCACAGTGCATCCACATCCTATTAGTCGAACTCTGAATTGCAGGGGGTTCCGTCTAACGCTATTTAGGCCCATCCAGCCAAACCCGGGCTGGTTGTTCCTAAATCTCGTTAGTACTCGCCCCCTACCCGCAATTCATCGTATCCTATCTTTTTTCTAATTCCTGCGCTAGTAGTTGGTTGACCATGCCTGGGTTGGCTTGGCCTTTGGTTTGTTTCATGATTTGGCCTACGAGGAAGCCTTTGGCGCGGTCTTTTCCGGCTTTGAAGTCGTCAACGGATTGTTGGCTGTTGTCCAAAACGGCGTTGATGATCGGCAACAATTGGGCTGGATCGCTCATTTGGATCAGGCCTTCTGCTTCAACGACGGATTTGGCGTCGCCGCCTTTTGTTGCCAACAGGCGGAAGACTTTCTTGGCGATCTTCGTGCTGATGGTGCCGTCTTCGATCAATGTGATCATGCCGGCAAGGTTAGCTGGCGTCAGTTTTGTGTCAGCCAGTTCCACTTTTTCGCTGTTCAGATAAGCGGAAACTTCGCCCATCAACCAGTTGGAAGCCAATTTGGCATCGGCACCGGCAGCGATAGCGCCTTCGAAGAAGTCAGACATTTCTTTCGAAAGGGTCAATACCATTGCATCGTACTCAGGCAGCTCGTATTCCGAAATGTATCTTGCGCGGCGTTTTGCTGGCATTTCCGGAATACTTGCTTTTACGCGGTCGATCCATTCTTGGGAAATGGTTAAGCCTGGCAGGTCCGGTTCCGGGAAGTAACGGTAATCACTTTCGCCTTCTTTGACGCGCATCAGGATCGTTTCGCCATTTGTTTCATCGAAACGGCGTGTTTCTTGTTGGATGACCCCGCCAGCATTCAATACTTGCGCTTGGCGTTTTTCTTCATGAGCCAAGCCTCTGCGGACGAAGTTGAAGGAGTTCAAGTTCTTCAATTCTGTCTTCGTTCCGAATTTTTCTTGGCCGAATGGGCGGATGGAGATGTTGGCATCGCAACGCATGGAGCCTTCTTCCATCTTCACATCGGATACGTCTGTGTACATGATGATTTGGCGGACGGCATCCAGGTAAGCATAAGCTTCTTCAGGAGAGCGCATATCCGCTTCCGATACGATTTCGATCAATGGCGTTCCTTGGCGGTTCAAGTCGACATAAGAATAGCCGTCCGATCCGTGCATATTTTTGCCGGCATCTTCTTCAAGATGGACGCGCTCGATGCGGATCTTTTTCTTAACGCCTTCCACTTCGATTTCAACCCAGCCGTCATGGCCGATCGGGTTATCCAATTGCGAAATTTGGTACGCTTTCGGATTGTCCGGATAGAAGTAGTTTTTGCGGTCGAAGTGCGTTTCAGTAGAGATTTCACAGTTCAAAGCCAAAGCGGCCTTCATGCAGAATTCGACTGCGCCCTTGTTGATGACAGGCAAGACGCCCGGGTAACCCCAGTCGATGACGTTTGTGTTTGTGTTCGGTTCTGCCCCAAAGTGTGCTGGAGATGGGGAGAACATTTTTGATTCAGTTTTCAATTCCACATGGACTTCCAGTCCGATGACTGTTTCATAATTCATGATGTTTTCCTCCTACAGGTTTGGGTGTTGGTCAAGATAGTCGTTTGCTTGTTCCAACGCAAACGCGGCTTGATAGATTTTTGCTTCTTCGAAATAGTTACCGATCAATTGGATACCGATCGGCATGCCGTCAGCCGCGAAGCCGCCAGGAACGGAAATGGCCGGAACGCCAGCCAAGTTGATCGTTACGGTCAACAAGTCGTCCATGTACATAGCCAATGGATCGTCGTTCTTTTCGCCGATTCCGAAAGCAGTCGTTGTAGTGGTAGGTCCCAGAATCAGATCGTAGCCTGCGAAGATGTTCGCAAAATCGCGTTTGATCAGCGTGCGGACCTGACCAGCCTTTTTGAAGTAAGCATCATAGAAACCGGCACTCAATGAGAAGGATCCCAACATGATGCGGCGTTTCACTTCCATCCCGAAACCTTCGGAACGGCTCTTGATGTACAATTCTTCCAACGAATTCACATTTTCTGCACGGTAGCCGTAACGCACTCCGTCAAAACGTTGCAGGTTGGATGAAGCTTCTGATGAAGCGATGATGTAGTAAGCCGGGATTCCATAAGCCAAAGTCGGCATGCTGACTTCTTCTACGGTAGCGCCCATTTCTTCGAATTGAGCAGCTGCTTTTCTGACAGCCTCTTGGATTTCAGCGGATACGCCATCTTGGAAATATTCTTTCGGCAAAGCGATTTTCATGCCCGCAACTTTTCCGTTCAGGTTCGCGCTGAATTTCGGCACTTCCATATTTAAGCTCGTGGAGTCTCTCTTATCATAGCCGCTGATTGCTTCCAACAACAAGGCGTTGTCGGTTACGTTGCGCGTCATCGGACCGATTTGGTCAAGGCTGGACGCAAAAGCGATCAAACCGTAACGGGATACGCGTCCGTATGTCGGTTTCATGCCGACGATACCATTGAAAGCAGCAGGTTGGCGAATACTTCCACCTGTATCAGAACCCAAGGAAGCGACAACTTCACCGCTGGCAACCGCAGCAGCAGAACCACCGGATGAACCGCCGGGCACTTTCGTCAGATTCCAAGCATTTTTGGTTTTTTTGTAGTAGGAGTTTTCCGTACTTCCGCCCATGGCAAATTCGTCCATGTTCAGTTTTCCGACGTTGACTGCGCCGGCTTCCTTCAATTTTGTGACGACGGTTGCGTCATAGATCGGCATAAAGTCGCCCAACATGCGGCTCGCCGCTGTCGTTGTCACGCCTTCTGTGACGATGTTGTCTTTGATCCCTAAAGGAATACCGTTCAGGACATTGCCGTCTGCGTAGCCTTTTTCGTCAGCCGCTTGCGCTTGTTTCAAGGCCCCTTCTTCGTTCAAAGCCAAGAATGCTTCTACTTTTCCGTCTGTTTCAGCGATGCGTTTAAAGGCTGCTTGTGTCAGTTCCACGGAAGAAAATTCTTTGTTGACTAAACCTTCATGCAGGCTCGTTAGCGTTTCATTGAAAATACTCATGCGCCTTCCACCTCGTTATCTAAAATTGCGGGCACTTGGATCATGCCGTCTTCGGCTGTCTTGACGTTTTTGAATAAGAGGTCGCGATCCATTCCTGGTTCCGCTACATCTTCACGCATGACATTCTTCAATGCATAGCCATGGGAAGTCACGGGTACATCGGTTGTATCGACTGCTTCCAATTGTTCCACCATGTCGATGATGTCGCCCAATTGTTCTGTAAAATGTTTAATTTCGTGAGGAGCGAATTCCAGCTTGGCCAGTTTTGCTACGTGACGCACTTGCTCTTCAGTGATTGCCATGTAATACCCTTCTTTCTGTCGTTTTGTGTAGGTTTCGTTTTTTTACATACCTGTTCATTTTAGCATAAAAATCATCGGTTTGTGGGAGTTTTCTCACGTTTCCAGCCCTTTATTAAGGAAACCGTTACCTAATCGAAGATATGGTAACTGAAGCCCTGGCTGTCGTTTTCTCTTGTCAGGAACGATTCGATGCCGTTGATCGATTCAATCGTGATCTCAACGGGAATGTTTTGGGGCAGGAACCGTCCTGCTGCATCGGTTACGTGTTGGGTGAAGGCGATGATTTCCGTTTCCCCATAGAACTGAGTCGTGATGTCGATTTCGAGCGACATCAGTTGTCCATCGACGTACTTGCCTTCACCGACGATTCCGTTCAGGTTCGGGAAGAAATCCTGTACTTCATTCTTGAAGTTGTCAAAGTTGGAAGACTCTTCCGTCTGCGTTCCGCTTTGCAACGGGAAAACCACTTTGCTTTCATTGCGGGTGATCCATTCACCGATCGCAGACCCTTCCGTGGAGACGCCTTCGAACAGATAAGAGCCGCCGACCGGGCTGTCCTGTGCTGATTGCTCATATATGCCGATGACGATCGGAATGCTTTCCAATCCCTCTGTCTGGCGCAAACGGGTAATGATTGTATTTGCATAAGCTTTTGCCTGTTCTTCCAGTTTATCGCGGGAAATAGCTTGTTCCATCGGCACATCATTCACTTTGTAATAGTCGACCGAATTCATCGCCAATCCGATGGCCATTCCGGCCAACTCAAAGCCATTTTCATTCTGGATCATATAATCCTGTTCCAAAATTTGCTCCAGATAGATCGGCTCTCTGGTGGCCGCATCGGTGCTGCCGTTATCGGTCGGATTCAAACCGTCCGGATTGGAGTCGCTGTAACGCCCCAACCATAACCTTGTCGTATCATAATCGATGACTTGGCCTTCTTGAAAAAAGTATTGGTCAGTCGGGAAAACATTTTTCGCTACATCCAACAGATCCGCCTCAAAGTCTTTGATGTTGGCTGTCGAGTTCAGCGAGAGGCTGACGCCGCGATTCTGGCTGAATTGGTATTTGCCGTCCACGATCAAGGCCGGATAATAATCGGTCGATAACTGATTTTGTGTCGTTTGGACAGTCACTTTTTCTGGTCCGGTATTGGTTGTGTTCTCCGTCGTTTGCGTCTCTGATAGCTGTCCGCAACTGGCCAACAGGAACATCGCTGCTCCGGAGACAGTCATAAGGATGACGCTTTTCGCTTTATTCACTGCTGTCACTTCTTTCCAAGTTTTTCACCATGTCTTCTTCTGTCCAGACGGGGATGCCCAGACTTTGGGCTTTTGCCAATTTGCTTCCTGCTTCTTCTCCGGCCACGATCCAGTCGGTCTTTTTGGAGACACTGCCGGTCACTTTTCCACCGAGAGCCTCGATCATTTCCGTCGCTTCGGTTCGGTTATAGTGCGTCAGTTTGCCCGTCAATACGACCGTTTTGCCGTTCCAGATGGAATCGACAGCAGCCACCTCAGCCTTTTTCTTGCCGAGATAGGTCAGATTCACGCCGTTCGCTCGGAATTCTTCAATCAGGTCCTTCACTTCAGGCAGTTGGAAATAGGCCACTACACTATCCGCGATGATATCACCCATGCCTTCGACGGCCATGATTTCTTCTTTTGTCGCCTGCATCAGCCGATCGATGGTTTCGAATTCCGCTGCCAGGCTGGCTGCCGCTTTGGCTCCGACATGACGGATGCCCAAGCCGAACAGCAGGCGTTCAAAAGAGTTCCCGCGGCTCTGATCGATGGCCGTCACAATATTGTTGGCGGACTTTTCTTTGATTTTATCCAATTGGTAAAGGTCTTCTTCCGTCAGTTTATACAGGTCGGCTACATCCTTGACGAGCCCTTTTTCGAACATCTGGCTGACGACGCGAACGCCCAGACCGCTGATGTTCATGGCATTGCGCGAAACGAAGTGAGACAGGCCCTCTTTGATCTGGGCAGGGCACTTCGGATTGATGCAGCGCAGAGCTACTTCGTCCTCCAGATGCACCAACTGGCTTGCGCAGGCCGGGCACGTTTCGGGAATGACATAAGCTTCACTTTCCGGACCTCTGCGGTCGATAAGGACATGCTGGATTTCCGGAATGATGTCGCCGGCCTTGTGGATCACGACCGTGTCGCCGATGCGCACATCCTTCTCGCGGACGAGATCGACGTTATGCAGGCTGGCGCGTTGCACGGTGGAACCGGCCAAGAATACCGGATCCATTACGGCAGTCGGTGTCACGACACCGGTACGGCCGACTGTCCACTCGATGTCGCGCACGATCGTTTCGGCTTCTTCTGCTTTGAATTTGTAGGCGATCGCCCACCGCGGCGCTTTAACCGTATAACCGATTTCCTCTTGGGCAGAAAAAGCATTGACTTTGATGACGATGCCGTCGATTTCGTAAGGCAAATCTTTCCTTTTTGCTGCGATTTCTTCCGTGAATGCCCAGACTTCTTCGATCGAATCAAAGAGTCGGCGTTCCGGATTGGTCCGCAAACCGACCTGCGCCAATCGGTTCAACAATGCGTCCTGTGTCTCCACAGCCAATTGTTCGAAATTGGTTGCGTTGTACAGATAGATATTCAGGTTGCGGCTGGCCGCAATACTCGCGTCCAGTTGGCGCAGACTGCCGGCAGCGGCATTGCGCGGATTCGCAAAAATCTCCAAGCCTTTCTCATCACGATCCGCATTCAATTGGACGAAGGACGCTTTCGGCATGTAGCATTCGCCGCGGACTTCGAAAGTCAGCGGTTCATTCAGACGCAATGGAATGGCTTTGACCGTCCGCAAGTTCTGCGTGATGTCTTCGCCGATATTTCCGTCACCTCGCGTCGCGCCTTGGACAAACAGGCCGTTTTCGTATTTCAAAGACACGGCTAAACCGTCGATTTTCAGCTCGCACATGTACTGCAAAGGCTGATCGGTCAATTTGCTGATGCGTTGATGGAATTGCAGCAAGTCCTCCTGATTGAAGGCATTCCCTAAGCTCAGCATCGGTGAATCATGCTGGACTTTGGTGAAGCCGGGCAGGATGGTCCCGCCGATGCGTTGCGTCGGTGAGTCCGTGGTGATCAGCTCAGGATGGGCTTTTTCCAATTTTTCCAGTTCTTGATACTGCTGGTCGTATTCTTTATCTGAAATACTGGGTTTGTCCAGTACATAATACTCGTAACTATAGCGGTTGAGGAGCGTCTTCAACGTCTCGATGCGCTCTTGGGCTTCGGTCAGACTTTCTTTCGCCATGAATGATCCCCTCCTAAATTATTCTTTTTCGATCGGTGCAAAAGATGCCAATAAGCGCTTGATGCCGATGTTCTTGAAGGCAATATCCAACGTCAATCCATCGCCTTCCCCGCTTGTCTGAACGACAATGCCTGTGCCCCATTTTTTGTGGCTGGCTTTGTCGCCCACAGCCCAACCTAGGCTGGCCGCACCACTTGTTCCGGTCTGCTTGACGGACTGCGTCGTTTTTTCACGCGATCCGGCCGAAAACGGCTGACTGAAGGCTTTCTCTTGGCGGGTATCGCTTGCTGTTTTCCAACGACCGCCAGAGCTTGCCGGTTTTGATGAAAATGAGTTTGTCATGGATCCTGAGCTGTCCTCGCGGTCCAGAACGGAACCGTCCAATTCATCAAGGAAGCGCGATGCCGGATTGGACATCGTACGTCCATAAAGCATGCGGGAATAGGCATTCGTCAGGAACAGTCTTTGCTCCGCCCGTGTGATGCCGACATAGGCCAGGCGCCGTTCTTCCTCCATCTGGTCCTCATCCATGAAGGAGCGGGACGATGGGAAAATGCCGTCTTCCATCCCGATGATGAAGACGATCGGGAATTCCAATCCTTTGGCTGCGTGCATCGTCATCAGCGTCACTTCGCTCTGCGGTTCTTCCTCGATCTGATCCAAATCGGAAACCAGCGCCAAATCGGTCAGGAAGGAGGTCAGATCAAAGTCTTCTGGATTCATTTTATCGAACTCCTGGGTTACCGACAGGAATTCGTTGATGTTTTCGATCCGGGCTTCCGACTCCAGCGTCTTCTCCATTTCGAGGGCTTCCAGATAAGTCGTCTGGGAAAGCAACTCCTGGACCAATTCTGTGATCGGCAGGAATTCCTGCATTTTATGCAGATTATCCATAATAGTCGCGAATTTCTTCAATTCCTTCGCAGCTTTTCCGGATACGCTGGACATTGCCACATCATGGGCAGCCTGCAATAAGGTCAGGTCATGCATATTGGCGAATTCACGCAGTTTTTCGACACTCGCGTCACCGATGCCGCGTTTCGGCACATTCACAATCCGGCCGAAGCTCAAATCATCGGACGGATTCACGATCAAGCGCAGATAAGCCAAGATGTCTTTGATCTCTTTGCGGTCGTAGAACTTGCGTCCGCCAACCATCTTGTAAGGGATATTCGACTTCAGGAGATTCTCCTCGATGACACGCGACTGGGCGTTCGTCCGGTAGAGCACTGCGAAATCGCCGTACTGGCGTTTGTTTTCGCGGACTTCCTGTTGCATCTTCGAGATGACGTAGCGCGCTTCGTCATGTTCGGATTGGCCCCGGTAGTAAACGATATTCTCGCCGTCCGGATTATCAGTCCACAACTCTTTTTCTTTCCGATTGACGTTGTTTTGGATCACATCATTGGCTGCACGCAAGATTTTTTTGGTGGAGCGATAGTTCTGCTCCAGCAAGACCACTTTTGCATCCGGATAATCCTTTTCGAAGTTGAGGATGTTCTCCATGTCAGCACCGCGCCAACCGTAGATGCTTTGGTCCGCATCGCCGACGACGCAGATGTTTTTGAATTTGTTGGCCAACAGCTGCACCAATTGGTATTGGGCGTAGTTGGTATCCTGGTATTCGTCCACATGGATGTAATGGAATTTATTTTGGTAGTAGGACAACGTTTCTGGATATTCCTGGAACAGTTTGACCGTCAGCATGATCAGGTCGTCAAAATCCATTGATTGGCTGTTTTCGAGCGCTTTTTGGTAATCTTTGTAGCATTCGTAGACGATATTATCGATGTATCCGCCGGCCAGATCGCCGAATTCCTTCGGTGTCTGCAGTTCGTTTTTCGCTTGGCTGATCCGTCCCAAAATCATACGATGATCGAATTTTTTGGCATCCAGATTCTTTTCGCGGATGATGCGTTTCATCAATGTTTCGGTTTCGCTCTGGTCGCAGATCGTGAAGGAGCGCGCATAGCCGAGCTGTTCGCTCTCTCTTCTGAGGATCCGTACGCACATGGAGTGGAAAGTGGATACCCACATGTCGTTCCCGACCGTTCCGACCAAGCGGATAACCCGCTCTTTCATTTCTTTTGCCGCTTTGTTCGTAAAGGTGATGGCTAAGATGTTCCAAGGGTTTACCGATTTTTCTTCCAGTAAATAAGCCATGCGGTGGGTCAGCACACGTGTTTTGCCGCTGCCTGCCCCCGCCATGATCAATAATGGGCCTTCTGTCGCCAAAACGGCTTCTGCTTGCCTTGGATTCATTCCTTTGATGAGGTCGTGTTTTTGTTGCACATTTGCCATCCTTTCTTTTGTTGCCTTTGTTTCGGAGAGTATATGGGTACGTTCATTTTTGTTAGGTTCAAGGCCATGGTGCAGCCTCATCGCTTCTGATTTGCATCATGGTTTAGTCTATCATTTTAGAGCGTGGCTATCAATGAATCCCCGGATATTTTAAATAGTTTTTACCCCTTGTTCCCCTTGATGCGGTTCAGGTTCATTTTCCCTATTATGCCGTCCAACAAAAAGGTCCTGCCGCTGAATCGTTTAGTTGATTCAGCGGCAGGACTTTCTTTTTAGTCAGTCTACTGCGCCAAGCTATCATTGGAGTCCTTCAAGGTTTCGAAGAAGAAGAGGAGGTATTCCCCCATCTTCTCGTAATCCTTGTCGCGCATACAAACAGCTATTTCCTTGTATAACTCGAGTAACTGCGCTTCGCTTTGGTAACGTTCTTCATCCATCAGATCAGTGTTGTCGGAATAAGTGCTATGGATGTCACGGGCCGTCGTCATGATCACTTTCTTCAGGAACTGATTTTCGCTAGGAGCGATGAACGTTTCAAAAATCCTGTACTCATTCTTGAAGTAGCCGGTCGCATCCCGATAGTCGAGGTACTCCGTTTGTTTTTCGAGGATTGTTTCAAAAAGCTGATAATCCAAAGCGATGTCGTTTTCTTTCAGATACTGCAGGTAGTTCATGATCAGGCCAGCAATCAGTTCCAGGCGTTCCAGCAAACCCTCGTTTGAAATTTTCTTCTCAGCCACGATATAGCCTTAGTAGGGAATCGATTTCACCAGGCCTTCTTCCTCCAACAACAGCAGCGCGGTACGAATCGGAGTCCGGCTCATGAACAAGGCTTCCGATATGAGTTGTTCAGTTATTTTGGTTCCCGGCGGCCAGCTGTTGCTGTCGATTTTGTCTTTAATATAGTCATATGCTTTATTGAATAGTCTATCCTCCATCGCTATACCCTTCCTTCATATCAAAGCGCGGACACCGTTCCCGTTACTCTGCAGATTCTAACAAGCCGTTTTCTTCCAGTTCGTTGATGAGGGTATCCGGGCTGTCACCCAATAAGGTGACGTGTCCCATTTTCCGTTTCGCGCGGTGTTCTTTTTTTCCATAAAAATGGAAATGCCAATCCGGTTTGGTCAGCAAGAGAATCAGCGCTTCATCAAGTTTTTCTTCCATGATATTGAACGTCACGCTAGTATCGTACAGCTGGATTTCCGGAATGGGCAGGCCGCAGATGCAGCGGACCAGGACTTCATATTGAGAGATGCTGCAGCCATCCAGCGAATAATTGCACGAATGGTGCGGGCGGACGACCAAACGGTTCACATACAGCGTTCCTGATGAAGTCATGAATGTCTCGATCGTCAAAATTCCGGTCAGATTCATGGCCTTCGCAGCCAGCTTGCCGATATGCTCCAGCTCTTTCTGAATATTTCCGCCTACGCGTGCAGGCGTGATGGTCTTCACCAGTTTTTGCTCCCGGTAGATTGTTTCCGTGACAGGGAATGACGTGAACACATTGTTCGCGTCCTGTGCGACCGTGATGGCCAGTTCCATCTCGAATGGGATCCATGCCTCCAAAATGCACGTCCCTTTTTTCAGCAAGGCTGCCGCCCTTTCAAAGTCCTCCTCACTGTACAAAAGATGCTGTACCGGTGTGGCCATTTCAATTCGGAGCGGCTTCAGCACACACGGAAAGCCGATGCTCTTGACCGCTTCTTCCATATCTTCGATGGCGGTTATCGTCGCGTAAGGCGTCACGTTGATGTTCAAGGATTCCAGAAACGCTTTTTCGATCAACCGGTCTTGGGTGATCGAAAGGCTGTCCGGATCCTGCGGTATGGCGATGTACGGATTGATTTGCGTCAACAACATCGTATCCACGGCTTCAGATTCAAAGGTAAGGACGTCCGATTTTGCCGCAAAATCCGTCAGCGCATCGAAGTCCGTATATTTCTTGGTTATCTGCCAATCAGCTATTTGCCCAGCCGGACAGGCAGGATCGGCGTCCAAGATGCCTATTTGGTAGCCCATTTTTTTGGCTTCCAAAGCAATCATACGGGCGACATGTCCTCCGCCAATAATACCGATTGTTTTCCCGGGTAAAATTTGATTCGGCATGTGATCACACTACTCTCTTGGATTATTCATTAGAATTTGTTAAAAAAGTCTTTACTAAATCATTTTATCACTATATTCGACGAATGTCGCCATGCAAAAACTGCCCTCTTGTCGAATTTTCGTAGAAATTTCGGGCACATGGCGCAAAAAACGCACGGATAAAGGCTGCCTCTTCAAAAGAGTCCAGCCTGTCCGCGCGTTTCTGTTTTCATCCTTCAAATATCATATTCATAAAGCGCATGCTGTTCGATGACCGCTATCAATTTTTCGGCATAATCCGGATCAGTCGCATAACCGCAATCCTGGAGAGCCTGGGCCGCTTCCTGGTAAGTGGCTGCCTGCAGAACAGGAGCGTATTGATCTGGATCCCAAGTGGTACCGTTGACGAACAGCAACGCGTGGTCCTGGACCGATTCCGCCCAGCTGCCGTATACCCTGAAGTTCGCTTGGATGGTGACCCACTCGCCGTTGTAGTACTCACTGGTCATCAAGCGGACCGTGTTTTCCGGGTTATCTCCCTTCATGCCGTACAGATTGTTGTAGACAGCGGACAGTTCGCTCTCTCCCCAATCCGATTCAAGGATCGCCTGAGCGATGCTGATGCTGGCGTGGACACCGTAATTCGCTTGCATCTGCTGTGCGGCAGGGGCGATATCAGCGATGAAGTCGGACCCCTGATTATTGCCGTACTGCGGGATTTCGGGAACGATTGGGGAAAAATCGCCGATCAGCGACAGGCTGGCCATAAAACTGATCAGCAGAAAAAATAATATCTTGACGGCTTTAGCGGGTGCAGATTGCGGTTGTTTTCGAGTCCGCTTCCTCTTTCGTACCATATGTTCCTCCGTCTGTTTGTTTGGGTTGCTTTAGCTGCTATTGATTGTTGTTGCCCAGTGCTTCGTTTTGCTTCAGGATTGCTATGTATTCTTCCAATGTCAGATTTTTTTCGGTCATGTACATGGCGTTTTCGATGCCTACATAGCGAAAGTGCCAAGGTTCAAAATTGATGCCGGTGATGGCTTCTTTCGCTTTTGGATAACGCAGGATGAAACCGAATTTGGGCGCATTTTCTTTCAGCCACAGCCCTTCAGGATAATTCTCCAGATCCGGTAACAAACCCGAGTTGCCTTCTTGGTTGGCTAGGGCATTCGACGTGATGTCCACTGCGAGTCCGGTTGTGTGTTCACTGGCATGCGGCAAGGCGATGTATCCTTCTGTTTTCGTGCGCGCCTCTTCTTCCGACAAACCTGAAGCCAGAAAATTTTGATAGTTGACATCATAGTTTGCTTGCTGTTGTTCGATGGATCGGTAACCCGAAACCATCGTGAGATCCATTCCGGCGGCTTTGCCGGCTTCCATCAGTTGCGAATAAGGGTCCTGGATTCTGCTGTCGATCTGATAGCCACTTTCGGTCAGGTAAAACTCCATTGGGATTTCTTCAGCAAGTTGATTTTCTCGATTCACCAATACCAGATTCCAATCAGCTGATGAAGCTGGTGGTGTCACGATCGCTTTGGACTCCGATTCAGCAACTATGGCTGAGGAAGAGTCTTGTGATTCTTCGGAATGGGCGCTTATTTTCGAGTACTGCTGACTGTTTGACGGTTCGTCGTCATCGGTTGAGCATCCTGTGAAAAAGAGCATCGCCAGCAAGAGTCCCGCAAGGAAGCGCAGCCTTAGTGCGTACCGCTCAGGTATATGGGAGGATTTTTTTTTCGTTTCCATCTTCTAACCTCTTCTGGTCTGTAATTTTTTGCTATGCCTATTTTAGCACAACTGGCCGTCAATCCACAGCTGAAAAGTAAGTCTTAACGCTGAAACACACGGAAAGCCAAGATAATATCATCTCAGCTTTCCGTTTTATGTTCTATCATTCAGTAATTTTTGTGATGGTATCCGGTGTATTTTCATTGAACCATTCCAATAGATTGATCTTTTCCGAATCGATCTGATGGCGGATGATGCTAGGCAAGCGCAGATCGATGATATCTTTGTAGCTCCAGAAATCATAGTTGCACTCGAGCCGGAGTGTCGTGATCGCCGGTTTATGGATTTCTGAATCATGGACGGTCTCATCGGTGGTGTACCATTTGAAGTCGGCCAAATCCGTCGCTATCCATTTTTTAGCGACTTGATACTTCAGGAATTGATATTCTCTTACTGGGTTCTCTGCTACCCCGGGAAGAATTTCGGCATTGCGGCAAAC
>ERZ1023696.114-NODE-114-length-17440-cov-6.280541_pt1 | contig 17440 bp, 18 predicted proteins | sample MGYA00520859_ERZ1023696 | MGnify/ENA primary metagenome ERZ1023696 (study PRJEB33180, sample SAMEA4046002) | wastewater metagenome | place: Denmark | collected 2016-03-13 | study: EMG produced TPA metagenomics assembly of the PRJEB13832 data set (Local...
ATGCCATCAAGGGCACGGGCGTTGCGCTGATCGAGCTGCACATCAGCAACGTGCACGCACGCGAGAGCTTTCGGCACCACTCCTATATTGCTTCTGCCGCCAAGGCCGTGATGTGCGGTTTTGGCGTGAAGGGCTATGGCCTGGCCATTGACGGCCTGGCCGGGCTGTAAGGGCCTGATTTTTTCTTCTGACCCCCCTCGTGCCTGTGCAATGAGCGATTTGGTGATTCCTTCTGAGGTGCAGCGCCTGGTTGCGCAAGCCGTGCGCCGCACCACGCCCTGCGGGGCGGGCGATCTGGTGTGGCATGTCTGGGGCCAGGCCCGGCCGGGCGTGCGCCCGCTGGTGATGCTGCATGGCGGCAGCGGCAGCTGGACGCATTGGGTGCGCAACCTGGATGCACTGGTAGCAGCCGGGCACCAGCTTTGGGTGCCCGATTTGCCTGGTTTCGGTGATTCGGCCGCGCCGCTGTCCGGGGGCGATGCCGACGCGATGGTGGCCCCGCTGCGTGAGGGCTTGCAAATGCTGCTGGGCAACGCGCCCTGTGATCTGGTGGGGTTCTCTTTTGGCGGCATGACGGCGGGCCTGCTGCTGGCGGCCCACCCCGAGCTGGCCGAGCGGCTGGTGCTGGTGGGGGCCCCGGCCATGGGCGTGGTGCCCAACCGGCAGTTCGAGCTGAAGGCCTGGCGCCACCTGACCGACCTGGACGAGCAGCTCGCCATTCACCGCTACAACCTGGGTGTGCTGATGCTGCACGACAAGCGCCTCATCGACGGCCTGGCCCTACAGACGCATGTGGCCAACGTGGTGCGCGACCGCATGCCGCGCCGCCGCCTGGCGCACACCGACATCCTGGCGCGGGCGTTGCCGCAGGTGGCTTGCCCGGTGCACGCCATTTATGGCGAGCACGACGCGCTGTACAAAAGCTGGATCCACCAGCTTGAAGCGGCCTTTGCTGCGACTGCGCCTGATTTTCGCGGCATGCACCTGGTGCCCCATGCCGGCCACTGGGTGCAGTTTGAGCAGCCCGAGGCGTTTGATGCCGCGCTGCTGGCGGCGCTGGCCTGAGCGCGATGCCACCGGTTTGGCTTTTTTCATGACCGCTGCATTGCTGCAGGTTGCCGAAGCCGAGGTGGAGTTCACGGCCATGCGCGCCCAGGGCGCCGGTGGTCAGAATGTCAACAAGGTATCGAGTGCGGTGCACCTGCGCTTTGATGTGGGCGCCTCGTCGCTGCCCGAGGATGTCAAAGAGCGCCTGCTGTGCCTGCGCGACACCCGCATCACACAAGATGGCGTGGTGGTCATCAAGGCCCAGCAATACCGCAGCCAGGAGCAAAACCGCGCCGACGCGCTGGATCGGTTGAATGCGCTGGTGCAATCGGTGGCAGAGCCGCCCCGCACGCGCCGCGCCACCAAGCCCACCTATGGCTCCCGGCAGCGGCGGTTGCAGGCCAAAACCCAGCGCGGCGAAACCAAGGCGTTGCGCGGCAAGGTGCGCGACTGAAAGGCATGGTGTCTGGCTGGGTCGGCTGCATGTGTCGACCTATGGCGAGATTGGCTCGGTTTGCAGAACGATGTGTCTGTTGGCGGGTGGATTGAATCGCTGCCTGATAGCTTCTACATTCAGGGTATCCATTGAAAGCCTGCCATGTCCACTTCTGACCCTGTTGCCAGCCACGCCGCCAGTCCCACCGTTGTCCCGGCGCTTTATGTGTCGCACGGCGCGCCCTTGTTTGCGGTGGATGCGGGCGAAACCGGCCCCGCGCTCACCCGCTGGGGCCAGGGTCTGCGCGCGCAGTTTCCGGTGTTGCGTGGCGTGGTCATCATGTCGCCGCACTGGATGGCCCGCACCACGCAGGTCATGACCGGCCCGCAGCCCGCCACCTGGCACGACTTTGGCGGTTTTCCGCCCGCGCTGTACCAGTTGCAATACCCCGCGCCCGGCGCACCGGCGCTGGCGCAGGAGGTGCTGGCCCTGCTGCAGGCGGCTGGCGTGGCCGCCCAGGGCGATGCAGGGCGCCCGTTTGACCACGGCGCCTGGGTGCCGCTGATGCACTTGTTCCCAGAGGCCGACCTGCCGGTGGTGCAAGTGGCGCTGCCCGTGCGCGCTGGCCCCGCCGAGGTCTATGCCATGGGCGCTGCGCTGCGCGACCTGCGCAGCCAGGGGGTGCTGGTGATGGGATCGGGCAGCATGACGCACAACCTGGCCGAGTTCTTTGGCGGGGAGCGGGAACCCGCGCCCTATGTGCTGGAGTTCAGCCGCTGGATCGAGTCGGCCCTGGAGCGCGGCGACCTCAAAGCCTTGCTCAATTACCGCAGCCAGGCGCCCCATGCCGAGCGCGCCCATCCCACCGATGACCATTTTTTGCCGCTGTTCTTTGCGCTGGGCGCTGCAGGCGACGATTTGCACGCAAACTACTTGAGTCGCGAGGTGATGTACAGCATGCTCGCGATGGATGCCTTCGCGTTGCAGCCGGTTGCCTGACCGTGAAAGCTTGCACAGTTTACTAACCAAAACCGCCTCTGGCGCTTGACCATGCTTGATCTACCGCTCACATTTTTACAGCGCCCTGCCGCCGCGGGCACCCCTCGGCCCTGGTTGCTGGTGCTGATGCACGGCGTGGGCAGCAACGAGCAGGACCTGTTCAGCCTGTCTTCGCAGATTCCTGAGCGCTTTCATGTGCTGAGCCTGCGCGCGCCCCACCGCATGGGGCCGGGCTCGCACGCATGGTTTGATTTTTCGATCGAACCGGGCAGTGGCGCGCGCAGCATCAACGAAGAGCAAGAGGCCCACAGCCGTGCCGTGGTGGCGCAGACTGTTGAGGCGGCTTCGGCCCAGCTGGGCATTCCGCCCGAGCGCGTGGTGGTGGGGGGCTTCAGCCAGGGCGGCATCATGGCCCTGTCATTGTTGCTGACGCGGCCCGAGTTGCTGCATGCCGCCGTGGTCTGGCACAGCCGCCTGCTGGCGCAGGTGCTGCCGCTGCAGGCCTCGCACGATGCCCTGCACGGCAAGAAGCTGTGGCTGAGCCACGGCACGCACGACAACGTGATCCCGCTGGCCAACGCCCAGGCCATTGCACACCACATGGCAACGCTGCCCGTGTCGGTGACCTACCGCGAGTATCCGAGCGAGCACGAGATTCGCCCGTCCGAGCTGGCCGCAACGGTGGCGTGGCTGGAGTCGCTTTCAACCAGCCCCACGCCCTTTTGAGGCACTTGGTCCACACGGGTGTAGTTGTTTGATTGCTATATAAATAATAGCTGCTTGCGCTTGTTGGATAAGGGCTACGACCCTATTTGACTCTGATATTGCTCTGATTCAAGAGCGCGGCGCGGTCATTCCGGCAGAGGGTGCCCGGGCCGAAAGAACGCATCCAGCACCGGCATCAGCGCCGCGAATTCGTGCGCAAATTGCGCCCGGTTCACAAAATACGCCTCGCATGCCACCGCAAAAAACTCGGCTGGCGCCGTGGCGCCATAGGCATCCAGCCAGGGTTGCGCGGCGCCAAACCGCTGGGCCATGATGACGCGCTCACGAAAGTCCGCATAGGCCGGCTCCCATGCGGCCCACCACACTTCATGCGCGGCGCGCGCACTGCGGGTGCCCAAAAAGCCCGCCGGCAGGGGTGGGCAGCCGTTGGGGGCGCCGCTGCGCATGTCGAGCTTGTGCACAAACTCGTGCACCACCACATTCGTGCCGCGCTCGGTGTTGTGGTGTGCATTGGCCACATGTTGCCAGCTGAGCATGATGGGGCCGCGCTCCATGGCCTCACCCAGCAGCACCTCGGTGTGCTCGTGCACCACGCCAGCCTCGTCCATCGTCTGGCGGCGCGCCACGGCCTCGCCGGGGTGCACCACGATGCCCACAAAATCGTCATACCAGCCCAGGGCTGAGGCCGCATCGCCCCAATGCAGCAGGGGCAGGCAGGCCTGCGCGGCGATGTCGATGGCCATGGCATCGGTCACCACCAGGCCATGGGCGCCGTGGAACTGCTTGTGGTGCAAAAAGAGGGCGCTGAGCGCGCGCAGCTTGGCCTGATCGTGCAGCGGCAGCGCCGCGAGAAACGGGTAGCGCTGCAGGGTTTCCAGCCACAGCGTGGCCGAAATGTCAGGCACGGGCGCCACGGTGGCGCGTACGCGGCTCCAGAGCCGGTCAAGAAAGGGGGGCATGGCGATCAGGCAGCAGGAGGTCAAGCCCCGCGCAGTTCAGGATCGTTCGTACATGGGGGCCCAATTCACGCGTTCCAAGCCCTGTGCAGTCAGGCGCAGCACTTCGGCGCGCGGCGGGTTGGCGGCGGCGTCCCAGTCGCTGAGCACCACCCGCTGCAGGCCAGGGGCCAGGGCGTGGCTCGCGGGCTTGTGGGTATGGCCGTGGATCAGGGTGTGCGCATGGGCGGCCGTAAGCCACTGAATGGCAGCGGGGCCATCCACATCGGCGTAGATGGCGCCCGACTGTTTGCGCGCTTCGCTCTCCTGGCGGATGCCGCGTGCCTGCGCCCGGCGCACGGCCAGGGGTTGCGCCAGAAAGGGTTCTTGCCATTCGGCACTGCGCGCCTGCACGCGAAAGCGCTGGTAGTCCACATCGTCAAGGCACAGCAGGTCGCCATGGCTGAGCACAAGGCGCTGGCCACCGAAGACCAGCACGGTGGGGTCTGCCAGGCCGATGATGCCGCAGTGCGCAAGGAACTCCGGGCCCGCCAGAAAGTCGCGGTTGCCGTGCATGAAATACACGGGCAGGCGCTGCGCTGCAGCCCGCAGGGCCGCGCAGCCCTGGGCTTCGAAGCTGCCAGTTTCGTGCAGGGCATCGTCGCCCACCCACACCTCGAACAGGTCGCCCAGGATGAAAAGGGCGTCGGCCGTGGTGGTTTGCAGGTAGTGCTGCCAGGCGGCCACGGTAGCGGGCTCGCAGGCCTGCAGGTGCAGGTCGGAAATGAAATCGACCGTGCGCCAGTGCGAAGGAGCGGCAAGCTCCTCGAACCGGGGCACGGTCGGGGTCGCTGCAGGCCCGCCGATATCAGGCATCCCTTGCGGCGCATGCTGCGCGCGGACAACGGTACTGGCGCGGCCCAAGCCAGGGACGCCGAGCAAGGGCCGCCCCGCAGTGAGGGCGTCGTCCCCCTTCCCGCACCGCGTAGCGATGCGAGAGAAGGGGGAAGGCGCGCAGCGCCACAGGGGGATGTCCCATGTTCAGAGTGCCACTGCCTTTTCGATCACGACGTCTTCCTTGGGCACGTCGTCATGAAAGCCGCTGCGGCCGGTCTTGACGGCCTTGATCTTGTCCACCACGTCAGCGCCGGACACCACCTTGCCGAACACCGCATAGCCCCAGCCCTGGGCCGATGGCGCGGTGTGGTTCAGAAAGCCGTTGTCGGCCACGTTGATGAAGAACTGCGCGGTGGCCGAGTGCGGGTCGCTGGTGCGGGCCATGGCCACGGTGTAGTTGGCGTTCTTCAGGCCGTTGTTGGCTTCGTTCTGGATGGGCGCATCCGAGTTCTTTTGCTTCATGCCGGGCTCAAAACCGCCGCCTTGCACCATGAAACCGGGGATCACACGATGGAAGATCGTGTTGTTGTAGTGGCCCTTGTTTACATACGACAGGAAGTTTTCAACCGACTTGGGTGCCTTGTCGGCGTCGAGTTCGAGGGTGATGACGCCGTAGTTGGCGATGTGCAGTTCGACTTGGGGGTTGCTCATGGCATGTTCCTTAAGAAAAAATGAATTACTTCACCAGCGTGGCGGACTGGATGGTGACGGGGGTGTTGGGCACGTTCTGGTGACCGCCCTTGTTGCCGGTGGCCACGGCCTTGATCTTGTCCACCACCTCGGTGCCGCTCACTACCTTGCCGAACACGGCATAACCGTGGCCGTCAGGCTGGGGGGCATTGAGCATGGCGTTGTCTTTGACGTTGATGAAGAACTGCGCGGTGGCCGAGTTGGGGTTGCCCGTGCGCGCCATGGCGATGGTGTAGGTGTCGTTCTTGAGGCCGTTGCTGGCTTCCAGCGGGATGGGGGCCTTGGTGGGCTTTTGCACCATGTCGGCCGTGAAACCACCGCCCTGGATCATGAAGCCGTCGATGACGCGGTGAAACACCGTGCCGTCGTAGTGCTTGTCTTTCACGTAGGTCAGAAAGTTTTCGACCGTCTTGGGCGCCTTGGCGGGATCGAGCTGCACCACGATGTCACCCATCGAAGTGGCCAGTTTCACCTTGGGGGCGTCTTGTGCCTGCACTGGCAGTGCTATTGAAAACGTAGCTGCCAGCGCAATGCCAGCAAGCGCAATGGTCGATTTTCTTTTGGAAATCATGCAAAACTCCTTGATTGAATCGGGGCCGCGAACCGTGGTGGACGGGCCGCCGCGGCGATGGGGAATATGGCGCCAAAGTTACCACCGGACCGTTTGCGGTGCAGGCGGCATTGCCGCAAGCCCCTGCGCGCGGACGGTCGTCAGGGGCGCGAAGCTGCGGGCTTGCCTGCAGCACCGGCCGCAGTGGCCGAAGCCGGCTGGAACAGCGTGCGCAACTGGGTCAGTTTTGACTTGACGGCGGGGTTGCTGGCCTCCAGCTGCTGCGCCTTGGTGTAGGACTGGTAGGCCAGCCGGGCGTGGATGTCGCCCAGGTTCTCGTGCGCCGCCGCATACGAGGGATTGTTGCGCACTGCCATCTCCAGCGCTGTGCGGGCCTTGTCCAGCTGGTTCTGGCTGGCGTAGATCACCGCCAGGTTGTTGTAGGGCTCGGGCAGCTCGGGGTATTCCTGGATGAGCTGGGTGAAGGTGGCGATGGCCGCGTCGGTCTGGCCGATGTCGGTTTGCGCCACGCCGCGCAGAAAGCGCAACTGCGGGTCGCGCGGGGCGGCCGTCAGGCGTTGGTCTGCCTTGCCCAGAGCTTCGGCGGCCTTGCCGGTTTTGAGCAACTGACTGATCTCGACATAGTCGCTGGCGTGGGCCATGCCTGCGCCCAGCCATGCAGTCAGGGCCAACAGGCGCAAAAGTCGTGGGAGGGTGCTGCAGACTTGCTTCATGGCGGGTAGGGAGGAGGTGCGCGCCGTCCGGGGCCGGGCGGGGCTTATACTTCGGCGGATTGTAGCTGAGGGGGTTGTCATGACGGTGCGCTGTTGCCGCTGGTGATTTCGCTGGGCGCCCAAGGCTGGGCGCATCCCCTCGCAGGGCCCAACCCTTTCGCTGCAGGGTGAGCTGGCTTCACCCGTCCCCCCATCAAGTCTCTCGTTACAGAAATCCCATGAGTTTGCGCATCTACAACACGCTGTCGCGTGCCTTGGAAGATTTTTCCCCGCTCGAACCTGGTCATGTGCGCATGTATGTGTGCGGCATGACCATCTATGACCTGTGCCACATTGGCCACGCCCGCATGATGATGGCGTTTGACGTGGTGCAGCGCTGGCTCAAAAGCAGCGGCTACCGCGTGACCTATGTGCGCAACATCACCGACATTGATGACAAGATCATCAAGCGGGCACTGGAGCGGGGCATCACCATCCGCCAGCTCACCGACGAAATGATCGCCGCCATGCACCAGGACATCGGCCTGCTGGGCATCGAGCCACCATCGGTCGAGCCCCGCGCCACCGAATACGTGCCGCAGATGCTGTCGCTGATCGGCCAGCTCGAAGGCAAGGGCCTGGCCTATCGCTCGCCCCATGGCGACGTGAACTACTCGGTGCGCAAGTTTGCGGGCTACGGCAAGCTCTCGGGTAAATCGCTGGATGAGCTGCGCGCTGGTGAACGCGTTGCGGTGCAGGACGGCAAGGAAGATCCGCTCGACTTTGTGCTGTGGAAATCCGCCAAAGAGGGCGAGCCGCCCGAAGCCAAGTGGGACAGCCCCTTTGGCGCGGGCCGCCCGGGCTGGCACATCGAATGCTCGGCCATGAGCTGCGCCACGCTGGGCGAAACTTTTGACATCCACGGTGGCGGTGCTGACCTGCAGTTTCCGCACCATGAAAACGAAATCGCCCAGAGCGAAGGCGCCACGGGCAAGCCGCTGGCGCGCTTTTGGGTGCACAACGGTTTCGTGCGCGTGGACAACGAGAAGATGAGCAAGTCGCTTGGCAACTTCTTCACCATCCGCGATGTGCTGAAGCAATACGACGCCGAGACGGTGCGCTTTTTCATCGTGCGCGCCCACTACCGCAGCGCCCTCAACTACAGCGATGCGCACCTTGACGACGCGCGCCAGTCGCTCAAGCGGCTTTACACGGCATTGAGCCTGGTGGCGCCAGCCAGCGTGGCCATCGACTGGGCCGAGCCCCATGCCGCACGCTTCAAGGCGGCCATGGACGAAGACTTTGGCACGCCCGAGGCCATTGCCGTGCTGTTCGATCTGGCCAGCGAGGTCAACAAGACCCGCTCTGCCGAACTGGCGGGCCTGCTCAAGGCGCTGGCGGGCTGCCTGGGCCTGCTGCAGGGTGATCCCACTTCGTATCTCCAACGGCGTGTATTCCGAGACTCAGCTTTTTCTGCTACCGCAGGTGTGGGCGTGAAGCTTGAGGCCGAGGTCGTCTACGGGCCAAAGCGTATTGAGGGGCTAATTGCGGAACGAGCGGCTGCAAAGGCTGCGAAAAACTTCGCGGAAGCTGACCGCATCCGCAATGCCCTGCTGGCCCAGGGCATCGTGCTCAAGGACTCGGCCGCTGGAACGACCTGGGAAGCTGCACAGTGATTTTTTTGAATGTGAAATACGCCGCCAGGGCAGATGGGGCGAGCAGTGGCAGCTTCTAAAAATGTAGCGACTGAGGCACTCGGCCCATCCAGCCCGGCGCTGGCTACGCCCGACTACTGGGCCGATGCCTGCAAGCACCTGATGAAGAAAGACCGGGTGATGAAGCGGCTGATTCCCCAGTTTGGTGATGCAGCTTTGCAAACGCGCGGTGACGCATTCACCACGCTGGCGCGCAGCATCGTCGGGCAGCAGATATCGGTGAAGGCCGCGCAAACCGTGTGGGAGCGCTTCGCCGCGCTGCCGCGCACCATGAAGCCCGGCAACGTGCTCAAGCTCAAGATCGACGACATGCGTGCGGCCGGCCTGTCGGCCCGCAAGGTGGATTATCTGGTGGACCTGGCGGTGCACTTTGATGCGGGCAAGCTGCATGTCAAAGACTGGGCGGCCATGGACGACGAGGCCATCATTGCCGAGCTGGTGGCCATCCGTGGCATTGGCCGCTGGACGGCCGAAATGTTCCTGATCTTCTATCTGATGCGCCCGAATGTGCTGCCCCTGGATGATGTGGGGTTGATCAACGGTATCAGCCAGAACTATTTTTCGGGCGATCCGGTCAGCCGCAGCGATGCCCGCGAGGTGGCCGAGGCCTGGAAGCCCTGGTGCAGTGTGGCGACTTGGTATATTTGGAGATCGCTCGACCCGTTGCCCGTGGCCTATTGAGGCCAGTTTCAACAGTCATGAACCGGTTGCAACACAGGCCTCGCACCAGAGGCACTGAGGGAGCGACCCAAGGAGAAATACGTTGGCGAAAAAGACCTTTCTGGATTTCGAGCAGCCTATTGCCGAACTCGAATCCAAAATCGAAGAACTGCGCTACGTGCAGACCGAGAGCGCGGTGGATATCTCGGAAGAAATCGACCAGCTCAGCAAAAAGAGCCAGCAGCTCACCAAGGACATCTACAGCGATCTGAGCCCGTGGCAGATCACCAAGATTGCCCGCCACCCCGAGCGCCCCTACACGCTCGACTACGTGCGCGACATCTTCACCGACTTCGTTGAACTGCACGGCGACCGCCACTATGCGGACGACCTGTCCATCGTGGGCGGCCTGGCGCGTTTCAATGGCCACGCCTGCATGGTGCTGGGCCAGCAAAAGGGCCGCGACACCAAAGAGCGCGCCATGCGCAACTTCGGCATGAGCAAGCCCGAGGGCTACCGCAAGGCCCTGCGTCTCATGAAGACGGCCGAAAAATTCAAGCTGCCCGTGTTCACGTTCGTGGACACGCCCGGTGCCTACCCCGGCATCGACGCCGAAGAGCGCGGCCAGTCCGAAGCCATCGGCCGCAACATCTTCGAGATGGCGCAGCTTGAGGTGCCCATCATCACCACCATCATTGGCGAAGGCGGCTCGGGCGGCGCGCTGGCCATCAGCGTGGGCGACCAGGTGGTCATGTTGCAATACGCCATTTATTCGGTCATCAGCCCCGAGGGCTGTGCCTCCATCCTCTGGAAGACCAGCGACAAGGCCCAGGAAGCGGCCGACGCCCTGGGCATCACCGCGCACCGCCTCAAGGCGCTGGGCCTGGTGGACAAGATCGTCAGCGAGCCCGTGGGCGGCGCACACCGCGACCCCAAGCAGATGGCGGCTTTCCTCAAGCGCGCGCTGGGCGATGCATTCCGCCAGGTGGCCGACCTCAAGACCAAAGACCTGCTGGATCGCCGCTATGGCCGCCTGCAAAGCTATGGCCGCTTCACTGACACCAAGGCCGACAGCCGTTGATTGCCTGGTGATGAAGGCTGCCGCCTTCTTCTCGCCCCTGTGCCATGGCCCCGCAAGGGGCCTTTGCATTGGTGCGGCTGTCTGGTTGTTGCGGGCGGGCGAGGGTATGCCATGACTCTCTCGTTCGACGTGGCCATTGCCGATTTTTCGCCTGCGTTGCCAATGGCGGTGGGGCTGAGTGGTGGCGCCGACTCGACGGCCCTGTTGCTTGCCTGCGCACGCAAATGGCCAGGGCAGGTGCAGGCCATCCATGTGCACCACGGCTTGCAGGCGGCAGCCGATGGTTTCGAGCAGCATTGTGCTGCCCTGTGCCAAAGCCTCAATGTGCCGCTGTGGGTAAAGCGGCTGGACGCCCGCCACACCCCTGGCCAGAGCCCCGAAGACGCTGCCCGGCAGGCGCGATACAAGGCTTTTGAGGCTGTAGCCATTGCCAGTAAAGCGCAAGCAGCTATTAAATCAATAGCAATTGCGCAGCATGCGGACGACCAGGTCGAAACCCTGCTGCTCGCGCTTTCGCGCGGCGCGGGCATTGCCGGGCTGGCCGCCATGCCCGCCCGCTGGGAGCGGGCAGGGGTGGTCTGGCATCGCCCGTTGCTGCAGGTGGCCGGTGCTGATATCCGCAGCTGGCTGCGTTTGCAGGGCCAGCCCTGGGTGGAAGACCCCACCAACACCGACCAGCGCTACACCCGCAACCGCATTCGCGCGCAATTGTTGCCTGCGCTGGAGGCCGCGTTTCCGGCGTTTCGCGAGACATTTGCCCGTTCGGCATCCAACGCTGCACAGGCGGCCGAATTGCTGGACGAACTGGCGCAGCAGGACTTGCTGCGGGTTGGCGCACCGCCGCACATCACCGCATTGCAAGGCTTGAGCCGTGCGCGCCAGGCCAACGTGTTGCGCCACTGGTTGCGTGTGGCGTATGCCACCACGCCCTCCGCGGCGCAGCTTGGGGAGTTGCTGAACCAGCTTGCCGCCTGCACCACGCGCGGCCATCGCATTCACATCAAGGTGGGGCGGGGATTCGTGGTGCGATCGGGGCCGCAGCTCGGTTGGTACAATCCCGAGGTTTTGGTCTAACAACGGCACGAAAAACGGCGGCGCACCAAAACAGTGTCCAACCTGCGCTGCGGCTCCAGTTTCGTCACCCCAATATCCAATGGCATTGATCGTTCATAAATACGGCGGCACATCGATGGGCTCTCCCGAGCGCATTCGCAATGTCGCCAAGCGCGTGGCCAAATGGGCACGCGCCGGCCACCAGATGGTGGTGGTTCCGAGCGCCATGAGCGGCGAAACCAACCGCCTGCTCGGCCTGGCCAAAGAGCTGGCGCCCGAGCGCGCCATGCAGTCTTACCATCGCGAACTGGACATGCTCGCCGCCACCGGCGAGCAGGCCTCGTCAGCGTTGCTGGCCATCGCGCTGCAATCCGAAGGAATGGAAGCGGTCAGCTACGCTGGCTGGCAGGTCCCCATCCGCACCGACAGCAGCTACACCAAGGCGCGCATCGAGTCGATCGACGACCAGCGCGTGCGCGCCGACCTGAACGCCGGCAAGGTGGTCATCGTCACCGGCTTTCAGGGCATCGACGGAGAAGGCAACATCACCACGCTGGGCCGCGGTGGCTCGGACACCTCGGCCGTGGCCGTGGCAGCCGCCATGAAAGCCGCCGAATGCCTGATCTACACCGACGTGGATGGCGTTTACACCACCGACCCGCGCGTGGTGCCCGAGGCACGTCGTCTGCATACGGTGAGCTTTGAGGAAATGCTGGAAATGGCCAGTCTGGGCAGCAAGGTGCTGCAGATCCGCTCGGTCGAGTTTGCAGGCAAATACAAGGTGCCCATGCGCGTGCTCTCCAGCTTCACGCCCTGGGACATCGACATCAACGAAGAAGCCAAGTCCGGCACGCTGATCACTTTTGAGGAAGACGAAAAAATGGAACAAGCCGTCGTATCCGGCATCGCTTTCAACCGCGACGAGGCCAAGATTTCGGTGCTGGGCGTGCCCGACAAGCCAGGCATCGCCTACCAGATCCTGGGCGCCGTGGCCGAGGCCAACATTGAAGTCGACGTGATCATCCAGAACGTCAGCAAGGACGGCAAGACCGACTTCAGCTTCACCGTCAATCGCAACGACTACGCGCGTACGGTCGAGCTGCTCAATGAAAAAGTGCTGCCGGAGCTGGGTGCACAAGAAGTGGCGGGCGACACCAAGATCTGCAAGGTGAGCATTGTCGGCATCGGCATGCGCAGCCATGTGGGCGTGGCCAGCAAGATGTTCCGCACCTTGAGCGAAGAAGGCATCAACATCCAGATGATTTCCACCTCCGAGATCAAGACCTCGGTGGTCATCGACGAAAAATACATGGAACTGGCCGTGCGCAGCCTGCACAAGGCGTTCGAACTGGACCAGCCGGCGGCCTGAGACTGCCAGAAACGCCTCGAAAATGAGGCATAATAGCTGGATTGGAAACGTGACCGAGTGGCCGAAGGTGCTCCCCTGCTAAGGGAGTATGGGGTGTAGAGCCTCATCGAGGGTTCGAATCCCTCCGTTTCCGCCAAACAACAAAGCCCCGCATGTCGGGGCTTTTTTGTTTTTGGCGATTGGCGCGGTGGTGTCGGTCGGCCAATAAGCACCTTCAGAGACACAACAGCGCCAGCGCGTTACTCATCGATAGATGCGCTCCAGCGGTCGCCCCAGTTCTGGGCGCGGTCGATGTTGCGCCGGTCCCGTTTTGTGGGGCGTCCTTCCTGCAAGGCGGCGGCGGGCTCGGGGGCCAGCCGGCGCTGTTCGGCGGCTTTTTCACGGGCGGCGATGCTGTCGGGTGTTTCTTCGTACAGCAGTTGTGCCACCGGGGCCGGGCCGCGTGCGCCGCTCAATCCCCGCACGATCACGGTGCGTGCGATAACACCCTGGCGCAAGGCCACGGTGTCGCCACAGCGCAGGTCGCGGGCCGGTTTGGCTTGCTGGCCATTGACGGTGACACGGCCCTTGCCGATTTCTTCGGTGGCCAGGCTGCGGGTTTTGTAGAACCGCGCGCACCACAGCCATTTGTCCAGTCGCATCGTTTCGGGGGAATTCATGGGGAGGATTGTGCCGTGGCGGCGGTGTTGAGGGAGCCGTCTGTGGGCGGGGGCAGTGGCAGGTGAACGACGGCGTCCAGCCCCGCCACACGGCCTGATTCCATGCGGTTGGTCAGCGCGATGCGGCCACCGAGCGCCTGAACGATCTCGTGGCAGATGGCCAGGCCCAGGCCGCTGCCGGTGCGTACGTCACCTGCAGAGAAGGGCTGGAAGAGGCGTGCGGCCAGTTCATCGTCGACGCCGCTGCCATGGTCGCTTATGCAAAGCACTGCCTGGTGATCGGCGCAGCGCAGGTCGACCGCCAGATCGCTGCCTTGCGGGGCATGGCGGATTGCGTTGTGCAGAAGATTGCGGGCCAGCTCGCGCAGCATCCATTCGTGGGCCGCTACCGTTGTCGGTTCGGTGTGGATGCCAAAGTCGAGGTCGCGCTGCGCGATCAGGGGTGACAGGTCCAGTGCCACGGCGCGCAGAATGTCATCGAACCGGTTTGGCGGCGGCGCGCTTTGCTGGCGCAGCTGCTCGACCTTGGCCAGCGCCAGCATCTGGTTGGCCAGTTGTGTGGCGCGGTCGACCGTGTCGCTGATCTCCTGCAGTGCTTGCAGAGCCGGCACATCGCCGCGCAGGGCCGACTGCACCTGCGTCTTGAGCACGGCCAGCGGCGTGCGCAACTGGTGCGATGTGTCGCGCACAAACCGCTTTTGGTGGCGCAGCAGGTGCTGCAGCCGTTGCATGACCTGGTTGGTGCTGTCGATCAGGGGTTGCAGCTCACGGGGGGCAGAGTTGGCGGCGATCGGGCTCAGGTCGCCATCGGGCCGTGCCTGCAGCTGTTGACTGAGCTGGCGCACCGGGCGCGTGGCCCGTTGCACCACGATGACCACGGTGAGCGCAATCACGCCGATCAGCAGCGCCTGCCGGGCCAGTGTGTTCCACAGGATTTGCAGCGCCAGGGTTTCGCGCACTTCCAGGGTTTCCGCCACCTGGATGACCGCCATGCCGCGGCCATTGGCACTGGCCACGGGTTGCAGCAACACGGCCACGCGCACGTTCTCGCCGCGGAACTGGTCGTCATAGAAATCCACCAGCGCGGCATAGGGGGGGCGATCCGGAATGCGCCCGCGCCATGCCGCAAGTTCGGCAAATCCCGAGACCATTTCGCCCTGCAGGGTGGAGACGCGATAGAACATGTGGCTCTGGTTGTCGGCCTCGAAGGCCTCGAGCGCGGCGTAGGGCACGATGGCCCGCAGTTGGGCGTCGTCGTCGTAGCCCGACACATCCAGCTGTTCGCTGATGGTTTTGGCCGATGCCAGCAAGGTGCGGTCGTAGGCGGTGTTCAGCGATGCCAGGGCCTGGCGGTACAGGCTGAACGTGTTGAAGGCGATGAACGCCACCACCGGCAGCAAGATGCCCATCAGCAGCCGCCGCCGCAGTGACGGGGCGCGCAACGCAGCGGGCCTTGTCACGTATCGGCCCTGAGCAAATAGCCCAGCCCGCGCAGCGTCATGAGGGTCAGGCCCGTGCCGGCCAGCTTTTTGCGCAGGCGGTACACCACCACCTCGATGGCTTCGTACTGCACGTCCAGCTGGCCGGGGAACACCAGTTCATAGAGGCGCTCTTTGGTGACCGCATGGCCCGGCTGCACCAGCAGGGCATGCATCAGCGCCAGTTCGCGGGGCGTGAGTTCCATCACCTCGCTGTTGCGGTACAGCGCGCCACTGTCCTTGTCGTAGCGGATGGCCCCGATCTGAACCGAGTGGCCTGCCGCTGGCGTGGGGTCTGCGCTGCGCCGGAGCAGGGCGCGCAGCCGTGCTTCCAGTTCGTCCAGATCGAACGGCTTGGGCAGGTAGTCATCGGCACCGGCATTGAGGCCTAGCACCCGGTCGCCCACGGTGCCGCGTGCGGTGAGGATCAGCACCGGCGTGCGCAGTCCGCGGGTGCGGGCCTGTTGCAGCACTTGCAGGCCATCGAGGCCGGGCAGGGTGAGGTCGAGCACCACGGCATCGGGCAGACGTGCGGCCCACTGGCGGAGCGCCGCCGCGCCCTCGCCCACGGCGGTGACCCGTATGCCACGGCGCTCCAGCGCGCGCGTCAGCGTGGTCTGCATGGTGGGGTCGTCTTCAACGAGAAGCAATTGCATGCGCGGCACGATAGCACTGCCGCGCACAGGTGTTTTCCCTGGGTCCGTGGACAGCCAATTGAAAGCTGTGCTTCTTAGCATGAACACCGCAGAAATTTTTCTGCAGTCCCGAAAAATTACCAAAACCCCCAAGGAGATACTCCATGAAGCTTTCCCCTATCGCCATCGGCCTGGCTCTGGCCAGCGTTGGCGTGGCAGCCCAGGCGCAGTCCAGCGTGACTATCTTCGGCCTCATCGATACAAACGTATCGCATTTCTCTGCCAGCGGCAGCGGCTCGGTGAACCAGTTGGGCACCGATGGCAACCTATCCAGCCGCATCGGCTTTCGCGGCACGGAAGACCTGGGGGGCGGCCTGAAGGCTGGCTTCCACCTGGAAGCCGCCATCAACCCTGACGTGGGCACCGGTGGCTCCACCAGCGCCGACAACCTGAAGAACCAAAGCGGCGGCCTGACCTTCGGCCGTCGCTCGACCGTGAGCCTGATGGGCAACTGGGGTGAGGTACGCCTGGGCCGTGACTACACGCCCGGTTTCTGGAACCTGTCCAAGTACAGCGCCTTCGGCACCAACGGCGTGGGCTCTGCCGCCGGCATCTTCTATCCCTTGAAGGCCCGTATCACCCACGTGCGCGCTTCCAACTCCATCGGCTACCACCTGCCCAAGATGGGCGGCCTGTTCGGCCAGGTGATGGTCGCCCGTGGCGAGCAGACCGGCAACAACGACGGTAACGTGGCGGGCGCTCGCGTGGGCTACGCAGCGGGCCCCTTCAGCGTGGCCATTGGCACCACCACCACCAAGATTGCGGCGCTGGGCGACTTCCGCCAGACCAATATCGGCGGCAGCTACGACTTCGGCGTGGTCGAAGTGATGGCGCTGTGGGGTGAGAACAAGATCGGCGACAGCAAGACGCGCTCGCAGTCCATCGGCGTGCAGGCGCCCGTGGGCAAGGCCGGCGAAATCCGCGCGACCATCGGCACGGTGAACGCCACCAACATCGGCAACGATGCGAGCCACTTCGCGGTGGGCTACGTGCACAAGCTGTCCAAACGCACGGTGTTGTACACCACCTATGGCCGCGTGAAGAACAAGGACAACGGTACGGCCTTCGCCGTGGCGGACGGCATCGGCGCGACCAGCCCAGGCGGCTCCAGCTCCGGTATCCAGTTCGGTATTCGCCACAATTTCTGATCTGGCTCGCCACTATGGCGAAAGCGGGGATGGTCTAAACGCCATCCTGAGCGGTGCAGCCTTTCTGGTGGGGGCGCTGCACCGTTTTTTTTTTGCTGCCGGTGCACCACGATCTCAATGGTTTCGTGCTGCACGTACGGCGGAATGCTCTACTTTTAATAGCGCATGGCGCCCATCTATATGGGCTGGATCCCGATTTTTCTTGAACTGCGGCGCACCAGGCCATGGTGTATCCACTCCGTGCGCTGGGGGCGCGTCTGCCTCCGGAGGACGGCGCGCAGCGACGCATACCCCATTGCGTTCAATCCATTGGAAACCGTTCGCACGGGGCTTGCCTGTCCTGAGCTTGCCGAAGGGGCATCGGCGCAACACCCGATAAACCGGTCTCGCCGGGCATTACCTCCGGCGCCCAGAGGCCTGCCCTGGGCTTGTCGGTACTACCCAGCGATCCTCGGTTTTCGGTTTCCCCCGCCTGCCGGTGCGCCAGTGGGTGCTCTCCGTGCCCAAGAGGTTGCGGTACTTCATGCAACGCGACGGAGCGGTGCTGAGCATGGTGCTGCGCATCTTTCTGCGGGTGATCGCACAAACT
>ERZ1023696.117-NODE-117-length-17316-cov-6.963698_pt1 | contig 17316 bp, 15 predicted proteins | sample MGYA00520859_ERZ1023696 | MGnify/ENA primary metagenome ERZ1023696 (study PRJEB33180, sample SAMEA4046002) | wastewater metagenome | place: Denmark | collected 2016-03-13 | study: EMG produced TPA metagenomics assembly of the PRJEB13832 data set (Local...
GCGCTTCACGCTCGATTCGGCCATGCCCAGGGCCTGCGCCAGGTCGGCGTAGGTCATCTGGGCGGTCTTGAGTTCCTTCTTGAGGGCGGCAACGAGATCGGCGGTGGTGCTCATGGGTATCGATTATGGATACCCAAGGTGCTCTTGGTAGCGCCCTGAGCGACTTTATGCCCCCAATTGCCCCGGCCTTGCCCACACTGCGCGGCATCACCCACTACCGGCCACGCAACACCATGACCTTTGACCATTCACTTCCCCGGGGCGGCCTTACCCGGCCCGAAACCGGCCTGCTGCTGGGCGCCGCGGTGCTGCTGGCACTGGCGGTGCTGGGCCCCGCCGTGCCTGCCAGCGAGCACCAGCATGGCTTTGCCGATCAGCGCATGCTGTGGGGTCTGCCCTGCGCGCTGGACGTGCTGACCAACCTGCCTTTTGCCCTGGCGGGCCTGTGGGGGCTTGGGTTGCTGCGGGGGTTGCAGCGCGGCGCGGTCGATGCGGTCACGCGCGCCGCGGCGGGCCTGTTTTTTGTGGGCCTGGTGCTGACATCGGTCGGCTCCACCGTTTACCACCTGCGCCCCGATGACGCAGGCTTGCTGTGGGACCGGCTGGGCATGGCCGTGGCCTTTGCCGGGCTGCTGGGCCTGGCGGGAGCCAGCCGCGTCAGTCTGCGCGCGGGCGGGGTGGCGGCGGCCGCCATGGTGGTGGCCGGGCCGGCGGCCGTGATGTGGTGGGCGCACACCGGCAACTTGCTGCCCTGGGCGGTGGTGCAACTGGGCGGCATGCTGGCGGTGACGGCCATGGCGTTGCTGCCCACGCGGTGCGGCGCACTGGCACTGCAGCTGGGCGCCGTCATGGCCTGGTATGGCGCGGCCAAGCTGTTCGAGGCCGCAGACCACGCGGTGTTTGACGCGCTGGGCCAGTGGGTGTCGGGCCACAGCCTCAAGCACCTGCTGGCGGCGGGTGCCGCCTTGCCGGTGCTGGCCGCGCTGGCCGCAGTGCGCACCGGCCCGCTGCCTGCGGGCGCAGCAGTCACGGTGTGCGGGCAGAATGACGCGCCACGTCACCCCGGTGTGCGGGCGCACTTCATGCGCCAGGGCACCGGCACCAGAACAGCGGTGGACCCGGCGCGCAGCCGCAGACCCCGCGCCCAATAACCCGTGACGGAACCGAGGACCAACGCATGACCCCCGAGACCCTCTCTGACAGCGCCACCAGTGCCACCAGCGCAATCAGCAGCCATCCTGCCCCTGGCGCACACGCCGACCCCAACCAGTTCGCCCTGTTGCGCCAGCGCCGCTTTGCGCCCTTTTTCTGGACGCAGTTCTCGGGGGCGGCCAATGACAACCTGTTCAAGTTCGCCTTCACCGTGATGGTGACGTACCAGCTCAGCGTGTCGTGGCTGCCACCGGCCATGGCGGGGCTGGTGATCGGGGCGCTGTTCATCCTGCCGTTTTTGTTGTTCTCGGCCACCTCGGGGCAATTGACCGACAAATACGACAAGACGCGCATGATCCGCCTCGTGAAGAACCTGGAGATTGCCATCATGCTGGTGGCGGCGGGCGGGTTCATCGCGGGCAACGTGCCGGTGCTGCTGCTGTGCACGTTTTTGATGGGCGTGCATTCCACGCTGTTCGGGCCGGTGAAGTTTGCCTACATGCCCCAGGTGCTCAGCGAGCGCGAGCTCACGGGTGGCAACGGCATGGTCGAGATGGGCACGTTTGTGGCCATTTTGCTGGGCAACGTGGCGGGGGGCCTGCTGGTGGCCATCCCCGGCATTGGGCACACCACGGTGGCCCTGGCCTGTGTGCTGCTGGCGCTGATGGGGCGGGCCGTGGCGCAGTTCATCCCCCCGGTGCCCGCCACCGACCCGCACCTCACCATCAACTGGAACCCCTTCACCGAGACCTGGCGCAACCTCCAGCTGGCGCACGAGAACATCGTGGTGTTCCGCTCGCTGCTGGGTATCAGCTGGATGTGGTTTTTTGGCGCGGTGTTTTTGAGCCAGTTCCCCAGCTTTGCCAAAGAGGTGCTGCATGGCAACGAGCAGGTGGCCTCGCTGCTGCTGGTGGTGTTTTCCATCGGCATTGGCACCGGCTCGCTGCTGTGCGAGGTGCTCTCGCGCCGCCATGTCGAGATCGGCCTGGTGCCACTGGGCGCCATTGGCATGAGCGTTTTTGCCATCGACCTGTATTTCGCCGCGCGCGGCCTGCCCGCTTCCGATGTGATGGGCCTGGCCGCCTTTGTGGCGCAGCCCGCCCACTGGCGCGTGATGGCCGACCTGGCGCTGCTGAGCCTGTTTGCCGGCCTGTACAGCGTGCCCATGTATGCACTGATCCAGATGCGCAGCCAGCCCACGCACCGCGCGCGCATCATCGCGGCCAACAACATCCTGAACGCGCTGTTCATGATCGGCAGCTCGCTGATTGCCGGCGCCTTGCTGGGCGCGGGGTTCACGGTGCCGCAGATCTTCCTGTTCACCGGCATTGCCAACGCGGTGGTGGCGTTTTACATCTTCATGCTGGTGCCTGAATATTTGCTGCGTTTTGTGGCCTGGGTGCTCTCGCGCTGTATTTACCGCTTCAAGGTGCAGGGCGACGAACACCTGCCCACCACCGGCGCCGCCGTCCTGGCGTGCAACCACGTGAGCTTTGTCGATGCGGTGCTGCTGATGGCCGCCAGCCCCCGGCCCATCTATTTTGTGATGGACCACCGCATTTTTCGGGTGCCGGTGCTGGGCGCATTGTTCCGCCTGGCCAAAGCCATTCCCATTGCCCCCTACAAGGAAGACGCCGCCACCTACGAGGCTGCCTTCGAGCGCGCGGCGCAGGTGCTGCAGGGCGGCGACCTGCTGGCCATCTTCCCCGAAGGCGGCATCACGCGCGACGGGCAATTGCAGCCGTTCAAGGGCGGCATTGTGAAAATTCTGGACCGCGCCCGCGCCGACGGGCTGGACGTGCCCGTGGTTCCGATGGCACTGACCAACCTGTGGGGCTCGTACTTCAGCCGCATAGAGCAGGGCGGTGCCATGGTGCGGCCGTTCCGGCGTGGCCTGTTCAACCGCGTGGGGCTGAACGTGGGCACCCCCGTGGCGGCCGCCGAGGCGCAGCCCGAGTTATTGCGTGAGCGCGTGGCGCGCCTGCTGGCGGCCTGACGGCTTGGTGCCACCTGTCATCAATGCACAGCCTTCATGAGCGGCCTGTGGGCCCCCGCACCATGGCGTTTGAGCCATTCACGCCGAATTGGCCGAAGGGCTTTGGCAAGCCCGCGCGGCCTTCGAAATATCCCGGCGCCAGATCAATAACGCCGCCAGTAGCCAGGCGGGGGCGGCGGTGGCGCCATGGGGGCGGCGTAGCCCGGCCCGGGTGCCCCCGGGCTGGTGAGCATGCGGCCATACACCGGCACCTGGTGGCCGCGGGCATACATGCACTGCACATAGGCGCTGTCATAGCCGCGCTGGCTGCCGTAGCCCGCAGATTGCGAATTGCCAGCGCCCACGCTGGAGCCCATCAGCAGGCCCATGCCAGCGCCCACCGCCGCGCCCTCGTGGTTGCCGCCCAGCGCGGCACCGGCCAGGGCACCGATGGCCGTGCCCACCACCGCGCTGCCCACGGCGCTCTGGTTGACGGCTTCGTTGGCGCCGCCCACCTGCATGTGTGCGTATTGCCGGCAGTTGACGTCGTCGTACCGGAACTGCTCAAAACTCTTGGTGCTGCCGGGCAGCACCGTCACGCTGGGGCCGGTGGGCATCACCGTGCAACCGGTCAAGGCCAGCACCAGCAGCGACACGCTTGCGAGGGAAAGGGGTTTCATCATGATTCCTCAAGGTGAAGATAAGGCGCCTGCCCGGCGCCAGGGTCATTGCAGCGGGGGGCAGGGCTGTCCATCAGTTGGCCGGCGGCTGCGCCGGCACCTGCAGCCAGCCGCCAGGGCAGTGGGTGATGTAGGGATAGTAGCCATCGGGTTCGTTGCAGCGGTACCAGTAGCCCTGTGGCAGCTGCCCGTTGGTGCCGCCGCTGTAGGCCGGGGCGTCGTTGCCGCGCTCGATGTAGACGGGCGGTTCGGCGGGCACTGCCATCACCGGCGGCGACCAGCCATACGGATAGGGTTGGTAGTAAGGATAGGCCGGGCGGTACACGGGATAACCAATACCCGGGCCCAGGTAAACGCCAATGCCCACCCGCGCACCCCGGTGCCCATGGCTGTGCCCGCCGCGATCGGCCCACGCAACGCCGCTGGCGGCAAGCGCCGCAGCGGCCATCCCGGTCCATGCGAGAGGCCGCAGTTTTTGCCACATCATGATTTCACCTCGGTGGTACGTCGCAACGAGGTTCGGGGCGCGGCGCCCACGAAAAGTTCCGGCCCCGCTGTGCTGCACCATGCCGCAGGGTGGCCGACGCGGCCAGTGCAGCCGGGCCAGCGCCAGCAGCGGTTGAAGCACCTCGGATGCGTTGCACGGCGCACGTGTCATCTGCTGCTAAAAATATGGTGAAAACAGGCTCTAGCGCTTTCTGGTAAAGCGCAAGCAGCTATTGAATTAATAGTGTTTCAAAAGGAAAAAAACCATGAGCAAATCATTGCGACTGTCTGAAAAATGGTTTCGCCGCGGCCTGTGGCTGGTGGCCCTGGTGTTTGCCGGCTTCCTCATCGGCCTGGGCGGCACCATCGTGGGCGACCTGCCCAAGGTCGAGGCCCCACTGCGGGTGGACGACTTTCTCGACAAACCGGCGGCCCAGGCCCTGCGCAGCCAGGTGCAGGCCGCCCGGCAGGCAGAACAAGAGGCGCAGACCGCGCTGGAGCAGGCGCAGCTGCAGCGCAGCAAGACCCGCAGCGAAAGCCAGTCCGCGCGCGAAACCTTCAACAACTGGCTGGCCACGCGCAGCGTCACCCAGCGCGCCGAGCACGACCCCGATGTGCTGGCCCGCACCCAGGCGCTCGATGCCCTCAAGCAGGCCGAGCGCACCACCCAGCAAGCCGTAGAGGCACAGCAGCAGGCCGCGCTGGATGCCCGCCAGGCCGCCGCCGCCGCCCAGGCGCGCCTGAGCACGCTCGAAGCCGCAGGCTACGAAAAGCTCAACGCCGAGCGCCGCAAGGTCGAGCTGCGCGTGTTCCTGTACCGCCTGGCGCTTACGCTGCCGCTGCTGGTGGTGGCGGGCTGGCTGTTTGTAAAAAAGCGCAAAAGCACTTACTGGCCGTTTGTGTGGGGCTTCATCCTGTTCGCCCTTTTTGCCTTCTTCGTCGAACTGGTGCCCTACCTGCCCAGCTACGGCGGCTACGTGCGCTATGTGGTGGGCATCGCCATCACGGCGCTGGTGGGGCGCTATGCCATCCTGGCGCTCAACCGCTACCTGGAGCGGCAAAAGCAGGCCGAGTCCTTGCCCGACCAGCAGCGCCGCAAAGAGCTGGGCTACGACGTGGCCCTGGCGCGCCTGGCCAAAAGCGTGTGCCCCGGCTGCGAACGCCCGGTCGACCTGAAGAACGACAAGATCGATTTTTGCCCCCACTGCGGCATCGGCCTGTTTGACCACTGCGGCCACTGCAGCACGCGCAAGAGCTCATTTGCCCGGTTTTGCCATGCGTGCGGCACGGGGGCACAGGCCAGCCAGTCAACGCAGCCCGGGCATTCGCCCGTCACCCCCGCGTGATACAAAGGCAGGCGCAGTTCAGGGCCTCACCCTGGGTGCCGCGTATCCTTTCCACCCCAACCACTTCGGGAGCCATCATGGGTTTCTTTTCCAACATCTTCTCCAAGATTTTTCCGTCGGCCAACGCCGCTGAAGTCGTGGTGGCCGCGCCACCGGCACCCGCCGCCGCGGGCGCACCTGCAGCCCCCCCAGCACCGGCATCCATCGCGCTGGGAGACGTGGCGCCCATCCTGGACGCCATGCCCGGCGCCAGCGCGCTGAACTGGCGCACCTCCATCGTTGATCTGCTCAAGCTGCTGGGCCTGGACAGCAGCCTGTCGGCGCGCAAGGAGCTGGCCGCCGAACTGCTTTACAGCGGCAACGACGAACCCGGCTCGGCCGCCTGGAACATCGGTCTGCACAAGCAGGTGATGCGCAGCATTGCCGCCAACGGCGGCACGCTGCCGGCCGATCTGCGCGACTGATCTGCGGCGCCGTCGCGCCGCCCCAGAAGGCCCCTGTCGTCTTGCATGGCAGGGGCCTTTGCTTTGGGCGGTTATAGTTTTTTGGGTCAAATATGGCTCTAGCGCTTATGGAGAAAGCGCTGGTAGCTATCAAAAATAAAGCATTGAGTGTGATCGTGCCACGCCGGGTGCAGCGCGCCCAAGCTGCCTTTTCGGTGCGCGGGGCGCTGCAAAGTGCCGGTGCCAAGCGCTGCGCCTGTCGGTCGTCAGGCGTGCAGTCGAACCACGCATTCCTCACCCAGCATGTCGATCAACTTCACCGCCACCGTAGCGCCCGTGGGCGGTGCGGGCAGCTCGTAGCGCCCGGCCACCAGGTCTTGCTTGCGCGCGGGCACGTCGGCCAGCGCCACGTTGAACACCTCGCCGTCGTGCTGGGTGTCGATCAGCACGCAGTCCACCACCGCGCGCCAATCGGGGATGCTGGCGCGGAAGATGCCCTCTTGCAAGTCGAGCCGCGCAATGATGCTGGGCGACACCACGTCGTCAATCTGCACCACCAGCGTGTTGCCATCGCGCTCCAGATGCGCCTGCACGCTCATCGGCTCGTGCTTGATGAAGCCGCCCGCCTTGCGGTCGGTGCGCAGCTCGATCAGGTGAATCTTGTTGACGGGGCGGTTGTGGTTGTACTGCGCCACCCATTCGCGCGCCTTGTGCTCCTGGCCCAGGCTGACGACCAGCATGTCGCGCTCTTCTTCGGGCCGGTTTTTGAGTTCGGTGCGCAGCGCTTCGAGGTCCAGCGGTGTGAGCGGGTGGTTGAGCGGGATGATCTTGGCCAGCATCGCGCCGCGCGTGCCGTCAAAGAATGGGTCGGTGCGCGTGCGCGTTAGCCCCAAGTGCTGGCAGGCCAGCTCGACCGCCTCGTTGTGCTGGATGTGCAGGTCGTAGTCGTTCACGCGCCAGGTGCTGAAAGACAGCTGGCAGGGCGCGGTCGGCGCATCGTCGCGCGCCACCAACTCGCCTTGGCTGTTGGCGGCGGCCAGTGCCTGCGCCTGCTCGCGCATCACGCCCTGCAGCCGCTTGGCCGTGGTCTGGATGGCGCCCTTGTTGATGTCGCATCCAATCCAGCGGCGGCCGAGTTTTTGGGCGACGGCGGCGGTGGTGCCCGAGCCGATAAAGCAGTCGAGGACGAGGTCGCCGGGGTTGGTGGACGTGGCGATCAGCCGTTCCAGCAAGGTTTCGGGCTTCTGTGTCGGGTACTCTGAACGTTCATCCGCCTGGCTGTTGACCGGGTTGATGTCCGTCCAGATGCTGCGAAGTGGGACGCCTTCAGCTTCATCAAGGTAGCGAATCAGCTGGGGGCGCTTCTGTTTGTCGTCTGGATACCAGATACGGCCTTCATCATGTAGACGCTGCATGGTTTCCTTGGAGTACCGCCAGCCTTTGTCTGGCGGCGCGTGCCCCATCCACTCATAGGTCATGTTCGGGCGCGGATTAGGGCTGGTGATGTTGTCTAACCGATAACGACGCCCCGCTGCATCCTTGCGCGCGTACTTGACCTCCAAGTAGTCTTCGCTGTAATCGTGGTACTGCTGATTCCAGACGAAATCTGGCCCCCTGGTGCAATACATCACGACATCGTGGATGTGGTTGTAGGTGGTCGAGTCGCTGCGCGCCGCCACCCGCTGCCAGATGATTTCATTGCGAAAACCGTCAGTCCCGAACACTTCTTCGAGCAGGCAGCGCAGGTGGTGCGCCTTGTTCCAGTCACAGTGCAAATACAGCGCCCCATCCTCGCTCAGCAACTCCTTCAACATCAGCAACCGCTCGTACATGAACTGCAGGTAGTTGTCGTTGCTCCAGATGTCCGTGTACTGCACCTGCTCGCCTAAAGCGTAGTCCTCGCCGTCAATTTTCAGCGTGCCCTTGGGGCCGCGCAGCTGCACCTTGCGCACGTAGTCGGCGCCGCTGTCAAAGGGCGGGTCGATGTAGATCAGCTTGACCTGGCCGCGAAAGCCGTTGGCCAGCAGGTGGGCCAGCACTTCCTTGTTGTCGCCGTGGTAGAGCAGGCCACCCTGGGGCAAACCTTGCGGCCACTTCGACCAGTCGGCGCTGCCCAAACCTTGCGCGGGCGCGGCGTTGGATGCGTTGCTGGCGCTGAAGCGCTCGATGGCTTGCGCCGGGAAGGCCGTCACGCGGCCCAAGGGTTTTTTGCCCACCCAGCTGAGCATGGGGCGGCCTTTGGCGCGGGTGATGCTCACCTCGGTGGGTTTCTTGGCGGGCGACGGTTTTTCGGTCATAAAAGAAGAGTCTCAATCCACCCAGTTTTCCACCTGCAGGCCAGGTACGCGTGCAAATTCACGGGTGTTGTTGGTCACCAGAATCCAGCCCTGAGAGCGCGCATGCGCCGCCAGCCACAAGTCGTTGTTGCCGATGGGAAGCCCCTGCTGTTGCAAGGCGGCGCGAATCTGGCCGTAATGCTCACCCGCTTCCAGGGGCAGGGCGCAGGCCGGTATCACCTGCATGAGTTGTTCGATGGTGTTCAGGGCGCGCTCGCGGGCTTGGCTTTTTTCCGCCCCAAACCGCAATTCACCCAGCGTGATGGTGGACATGGCCACGTCGTGCAGGGCGTGCTGCTCAAAGCGTGCGCGCACCGCCAGCGGCTGGCCTTTGGCGATGTAGATGCAGATGTTGGTGTCGAGCAGGTAGCGGACGGTGGAACGATCGGTCATCAGAACGCTTCCCGCTCTTGTGGTGGGGTGTCGTGCCGACCGTCACCCATGAAATCGGCGGGCATGCTGGCCAGAAGATCAAAAACCACGGCGGCGCTGAGCGGAACTTCGCGCAACACAATATCGCGGCCCTGGCGAAAAATTTCGACTTGGTCCACGTTGAGCCGAAATTCCTTGGGCAGGCGCACCGCCTGGCTGTTGCCAGACTGAAAAACGCGGGCGTAAGTCATGCGTTTGCTCCTTTTGAGGATGTATATATGTTAAGTATATACATTGTCAGCCCAAAATAAAATCACGCACGGTTTTCTTGCCCTCGTCATGCAGGGCTGTGTCGGCAAACATGACGTGGTAGCGCAGGCGCTCGGGGTTGAGGTCTTCCCAGCGCTTCAGGGCTACAGCCTTTCGGCCTTCCTGGGTTTGCGGGGGCTCGCCTGCCGCGTGGCGGGCCATGTCGGCATGGATGTCGGGGCTGAGCTTGTCGCTCTTGACTTCCACCACCAGGTGTTTGCCGTCGGCGCGGCGCAGCACGAAGTCGGGCGTGTAGGTGTGCCAGCGGCCATCGTCGCCCAGGTACTCGGCGCGCAGGTCGGTTTTGCCCGCATCGGTCAGGCCGCCGGTGAACCACAGGCCTTCGATCTGGTGCGGGTGGCTTTGCAGCAGGCCCAGCGTCCAATCCAGAAATTCGGCCTCGGGCGTGGAGTCGAAGTTGTAGCCCTCGTAGTGGAAGCTGGTTTGCAGGGCCAGCGCGGCATGGGCCGTGTCCTTGGCCTGCTTGTAGAGTGGTTCGCGCTCTTTCGCAAAGCTGATGCGGGCGGTGTAGATGCTTTGGCCATCCACCTCGGCATGGTCGAAGCCCTCGGCCTTGACCAGGGCCACGGCCACTTCGATTTCGTCCCAGGTTTCCTCGTACTGGCTGCGCTGGGCTTCGATTTGCAGCGCCAGGGCATCGAGGTGATGCTCTGGTATTTGTAGCTGCTCGCGGTTATCCTGATTGGGCTGCGTGCCATTTTGACTGTAAGCACTGCGCAGGGCGCCCAGCAGCTCGGGTGTGGGCAGGTGGTGGCTGGTGGCCAGCCGGGCGGCGGCGGTGTAGGCATCCAGCATCGGCGTGTAGGGCTGCAGCAGCACGTCGCCGGCATCCAGGCGCTGCAAGCGGGTGTCGCCGCTGGCGGTGAGCACAGGGCTCCAGGTTTGCACAACGGGGCCGCTTGGGGCCGGAGTGTCAGGCACGGCGAAAGTCAGTGGCGTGGCAGCACCGCTGTCGGCCTTGCGCTGAATGCGCAGCACGCGCTTTTTGATGAGGAGCGGCGGCAGGTGGGGCTTGTGCAGGTGGATGGTTTTTTCCACCCGGTCGGCGTGCTGGGCATCCAGCGCTTTGAGGCTGGTGCCGTAGGTTTCGGCGAGCTGGTCTTCCAGCGTTTTCTTGTTGCTGGCGGTCAGGTAAACGCGTGCTGGCGCCTTGTTGCCCGGTACCTGGCGCAGGCAGCGGGTGGCAGCCTGCAGCACGAAGTTGTTGCTGGTGGCGAGCTTGCGCACCAGCGCGCAGGCAAACAGGCTGGGGCAGTTCCAGCCCTCGGTGCCCATGTTGACCAGCAGCAGTACGCGGTGCGGGGCGGCGCTGTCGCGGGCCACGGCCTCGAAGGCGCGGCGCGTTGCGTCGCTGGATTTGTTGTCCACGGCCAGCAGGGTATCGGGGCCAATGCCGTGGGCCAGCAGCGCCGATTCGATGGCGGGGCGCAGTTCGTCGCGTGTGTCGATGTTGGGAAAATACAGCGCCAGCCGGGCCGGGGCGCCGTTTTCCAGCGCCACCGGCCAATAGTCGCGCACAAAGTCGTCGATCACGCTTTGCACCATGGTGCCGGCCTCGCCATCGCCCAGTTCCAGCACCTTGATGCCGCCGGCCAGCTCTTTGAGCACGCCATCGCGTATGCCTTCGCCCAGGCCGTACCAGACGACCACGTCGCGCAGCGGCTGGCGCTCGAAATAGGGCGTGCCGGTGGCGTTGATGGTGACGATGAGGTTGGTTTCCTGCGCCAGGTAGTCGATGGTGCGGCGCACTTTTTTGATGCCATCGTCCTTGAATACCGGCTCGCCAGTTTCCTTGTCTTTTTCCCACTTGCCCAGCAGCTTCTGGCCGTAGGTGTGGTGGGCTTCATCCGAGAATACGGCCAGGTGCGGCAGCGAGGCAATGGCCTGCAGACGCAGGTTGGCCAGGGCCGTGGCTTCTTCGTCTTTGGTGCCGGCAAACAGGCGGCTTTGCGCGGTGTTGCGCACGGTGGGTTTCTGGATGCGGATTTTTTCGGTGTTGGTGACGATGACGTTGAAGCTGCTGCCCAGCGTGATGGGAATGGTTTTGTCGCCGTCGCGCGTGAAGGTGAGCTTGAAGCTGGCGGCAAAAGGCTTGTACAGCCGCGCGGGGAGCAGGCGGTCAAACGGAATATCGGCGAGCTCGCGCAGGGCGCTCAGGATGGTTTTGCCGGGTGCGAACACCAAAGCGTTTTCGACAAACGGGCCATCGGGATATTCCAGCGCCATGGCGAACTCGGTGGCGACAATGGAGCCCATCAGGATGGTCTTGCCGGCGCCCATGGCCAGCGCCAGGATGTAGCTGGGGTAGTCGAGCGCGAAGGTTTCGCGCAGGGATTCGAGTCCGTGCTTGCGTACGAAGGCGTTGTCGGTTTGGAGGCGCTCCAGGACGGTATCCAGCCCGTCGTCCGCAATCATGTCCACGATCTCGCGTGCGGTCAGACCCATGGCTTCGCGTCGCTCTTTGGGCTTTGGGAACAGCGTTGCGTAAAGGTCGGGAATACGTGGTGTATTCAGCACCAGCCGCAGGTACCAATAGGTTTCCAGCGCTCGGAACTGCGCGTGGCGCAGGTAGCGCAATTGCCCGGTGGCTGGGTCTTCGATTGCGAAGTCGAGGATTTCGCGGATGGCGGGGAAGTCGGGGCAGTCGTAGCGCGCGGTGCGCCAAGCGTCCACGCGTTCGGCCAGGGCCTGGAAAAGGTGGCTCATGGGGGGCTTGGTTCTCTAATAAAAGTGGCTTAAACGCCCAGGTGTTAAGCGTTGTCAGCTATCAATAGATGAGTTTAGAGTGTCCGCGCCGCACAGGGCTTTGATACTGTTCACACCCCGCGCGCCCGGTCCGCCTTGAATTGCGCGCGGAACTGCGCAAACTGCCCTGCCTCCAGGGCTTCGCGCACTTCGCGCATGAGGTTCAGGTAGTAGTGCAGGTTGTGGATGGTGGTGAGCATGGGGCCCAGCATTTCGCCGCAGCGGTCCAGGTGGTGCAGGTAGGCGCGGCTGAAGCCGCCTCGGCCGCCTTGGCTCCACGGCACGCCCGCGCTGCCGGCGCAGGCGTGGCAGCTGCAGGTGGTGTCCAGCGGCTGGTGGTCGGTCTTGTGGCGGGCGTTGCGGATTTTGAGGTCGCCAAAGCGCGTGAACAGCGTGCCGTTGCGCGCGTTGCGCGTGGGCATCACGCAGTCGAACATGTCCACACCCTGCGCCACGCCTTCGACCAGGTCTTCGGGTGTGCCCACGCCCATCAGGTAGCGGGGCTTGTGGGCGGGCAGCAGGTGCGGCGTGTGCGCCATGATGCGCAGCATTTCGTCCTTGGGCTCGCCCACGCTCACGCCGCCCACGGCATAGCCGGGGAAGTCCATCTCGACCAGGCGCTCCAGGGATTCGGCGCGCAGGTTTTCAAACATGCCGCCCTGCACGATGCCAAACAGGGCGTTGGGGTTTTCGAGCCGCGCAAATTCGTCCTGGCTGCGGCGCGCCCAGCGCAGGCTCATCTCCATGCTCTTGCGGGCCTCGGCTTCGGTGGTCAGATGCCCCTTGGTTTCGTACGGGGTGCACTCGTCGAGCTGCATCACGATGTCGGAGTTGAGCGTGGTCTGGATCTGCATGCTCACCTCGGGCGACATGAAGAGTTTGTCGCCGTTGACGGGAGAAGCAAAGTGCACGCCTTCTTCGGTGATCTTGCGCATGGCGCCCAGGCTCCACACTTGAAAGCCGCCCGAGTCGGTGAGGATGGGTTTGTCCCATTTTTCAAAGCCGTGCAGGCCGCCAAAGCTCTGCATCACGTCCTGGCCAGGGCGCATCCACAGGTGAAAGGTGTTGCCCAGGATGATCTGCGCGCCCATGTCGTGCAGGCTTTGCGGCATCACGCCCTTGACGGTGCCATAGGTGCCCACGGGCATGAAGATGGGGGTTTGCACCACGCCATGGTTGAGCGTGAGCGTGCCGCGCCGGGCGTGGCTGGTGGGGTCGGTGGTGAGAAGGTCAAACTGGAGCATGGGCGCGATTGTCCCAGATGGGGCCACACCGCCATGCCGCGCTGCGCGCTGCCCACGCGCCGCTACACTGGTCCGAACTGTTCAATACAAAGGAGTTGTTGCCATGATCAAGATACTTATCGCTGTGGATGGCTCGGCCCTCTCGCTCGACGCCGTGCACCATGTGCTGCGGCTGGTGCAGGACGGCCTGCGCGCCAGCGTGGTGCTGGCCAATGTGCAAGAGCCCGCGTCGCTGTATGAGCTGGTGGTGTCGCGCGACCCCGACCTGATCGCCGCCGCCAGCGTGGAGGCCGGCGAGCACCTGATGGCCTCCGCGCGCGCGCTGCTGCAGGCGGCCGGCCTTGGCTGCGAAACCGCCGTGGGCGTGGGCGACCCGGCGCATGTGCTGGTGGACATCATCGAAAGCTCGGGTTGCGACATGGTCGTGATTGGCGCGCGCGGCCAGGGTGCCATCAGCAGTGCGTTGCTGGGATCGGTGTCGCAAGAGCTGGCCCATGCCAGCCCGGTGCCGGTGACCATCGTGAAACACCCCGAGGTGCTGGAGGTGCAAGACGACCTGGAAGGTGCCGCAGACGCAGCAGTTTGACCTGCAGATGCGCGAAGGGCCGCTGTTCGCGGCCCTTGTGCAGAATTAATTGAATGCCTGACCGGCTTCAGGCGGCCTTGCGAAACGGCTCGGCCGTGCGCTGCAGCTTGCCGTGCGGCAGGCTGGCCAGGCGCTTGAACATGCGCCGCACGTAGCCGTTGACCCACAGGCACTTGTTGAGCTCGTCCACCGGCAGGGGGCCTGACACCACCACGATGTCGTTGGCCACATCTTGCGCACCTGCTGCGCGCAGGCGTCGGCGCGTATTGTTGGCCCACGACTGGATGCGTGTGGGGCTGCCGTGCTGGTGCACCTCGCCCGTGTGCACATCAAATGCAATGGCCACCGTGTCGGTTTTCAGCTTGAACCGGCGTTCACCCGTGACCGCGCTGGGCGTGTCACGCATGTCGTACAGGTAGTAGCTGCCTGCCTTGAGCTGGTATTGCATGTCCATGGGATTTCCTCTTTAGCGGCATTGTCGAGGGCGCACGGTGCAGGCAATGGCAGGTTAAAGGGTGGGAAAGGGGCTCTTTTTGGGAGCCCTTCGCCAAGGACCATGCCGGCGTCGGTGCGCGTGCCATTGTGGCGGCACGTCGGCGCGTCAGGGGCAAACTTGAGGACGATGTCGTAACGAGTTGTGAGTTGGCTCGGCGCCGCACGGAGCAGGGCATTTTATGGCGCGAATGTGCCCACCACCCGCAGATACTGGCGTGTACCAGGCGCGGGACGCCAAGCAAGGGCCGCCCCGCAGCGAGGGCGTCGTCCCCCTTCCCGAATTGCGCAGCAATTCGAGAGAAGGGGTGAAGGCGCGCAAGCGCCTCAGGGGGATGTACGCTAGAAGTCCACCAGACTCAACCCCAGGCTGAGCACCGTGCGCTTGTGGTTGTAGTCGATCATGCTGTCGCCGTAGCCGCTGAACAGCTGGGTGTGCAGGCGCAGGTTGCTTTTGCCACCGCCCAGGCCCGTGCCCAGGGTTTGCAGCCATTCCAGCCGGGCCGAGCCGCGCCCCGTGCCGGACAGCGAGTGGCGCACCGTGGCGCCCAGGGTGTTGTCCTTGTCCACGTTCCAGAACACCTGCACTTCGCCCCGGCCGATGTAGTCGCTGATGCCGGGGTTGTCGTCGCTGGTGCGGTCTTCGGACAGGCGCTTCCAGACGCGCGCGCGCACGTTCCAGCGGTTGTCCAGCTCCATGCCGGTCATGAGATAGGCGCGGTTCCAGCTGCGCGACAAGGGGTTGCTCTGCCCGTTGGACTGGTGCACCAGCCCGACGCCGCTGTAGCGCCAGCGCCAGCCAAAAGGCAGTTGGGCGTCGGTGGGATACACATAAATCACCTCGGGCTCATGGTCCGTGGTGCGGAAGGGGCGCGAGATATCGGGACTGAACAGCTGCCAGTACGACTGCTGCGTGTAGCCAAACCACAGCGAATCCTTGCGCGTGGGGTGGCCCTGGGTGAGCATGCCCTGGGCGATCTTGGTGCGCACCGACAGCTGAATGCGGTTTTCGGTGCGCCGGTAGGGAGTGATGTCGGCAGCGGTGCGGTCCTCGGCATCCGAGCTGGGCTGGCGGTTCACGCTGTCGGAGGCCACCACCGACACGGTGATGGGCCGGTAGCCGCGAAAGCTGAAGGTGCCGCAGTCGGTGCCCGATTCCAGCTCCCAAAAGCGCGAGATGTCACTGTATTGGGTGTCGCGGCAACCTGCGGAGCTTGCGACATCGATGATGCGGGTGGCCGGCAGCCGGGCGTCCACCGGCAGCGCAACCGCCGACGCATCGGCGCCCTGGCCGTTTTCGCCCGCGCCCGCTGCACCCGCCTTGGCCGACGCACCCGGCGCCTGCCAGGCCTGCTGGCCGGCCCACTGGTCGAAGCAGGCCAGTCGCGCCTGGTTGTCGTCGCCCAGGGCTGCGCACCGGCGCCATGCAGCGTCGCCGCTGGCGGGTGCGCTGGCGCTGGCGGGCGTGGGTGCGTTTTGGGCCAGGGCGGCCCCGGCCGGGGCCAGCAATGCCAGCGCCAGTGCGGCGCCGTGGCGGGCGCTCATTGCCAGCCCGCCTGCTTGCGCAGCACGAAGGGGAGGGTGGTGGGGGGAGTGGCGTTGTTCCATGTTCCGTGTATTTCCTTGCCGCAACTGCCATCGACCACCTGGCCTGTCCAGGTGGCGCTGATGTTGGTGCCGTTGACCGATTCTTCCAAAGTCAGTTCGCCCGCGTCCACATCGCCGCTGAGCTGTGCACTGGCGCCGCCACGCTGCACGGTTCCGCGCACGCTGTGGGCCAGCTCGGGATGGGGGCCAAGCTGCAACAGGGCGGTGGCATCGGGCGGGTGCGCCGCATCCGGTGCGGCGGCCTGCAGCGTGGCGTGCCAGCGGCCCTGCAGGTGCTGGTGGTTCATGTTGGCAGCAGCCGGGCAAGCCGTCGCGGATTTTGGGTCGTTTTGGCCTGTAGCGCTTGTAGGACAAGCGCTGATAGCTATCAAAATGTAAGTAATTGCTGCCCGGAGCGTGGGCCATGCCATGGGATTCATCGGGCGTGGCGTCATGGGGTGGGCGCCGCGTTGGCGGCATTCGCAGCGCTTGCGGCCTGCGCCTTGGCAGCAAATTCGGCGCGCAGGGCCTTGAGTTTTTCGCGTGGGTCTTCGCGCGCCGTGGTTTTGTCCAGGCCCATCTCGGCAATGAAGCGGCTGGGCCGTGCGGCCACCATCTCGCGGCCCTTCTTGCGCTTTTTGGTCCAGCTCACGGCCAGCGTGCGCTGGGCGCGGGTGATGCCCACATACATGAGGCGGCGCTCTTCCTGCAGGCGTTGCAGGGTGTCATCGGCCACCTTGAGCTGGCGGCCCTCGTCATCGTCCAGCTTGAAGGGCAGCATGCCCTCGGTCACGCCCACCAGAATCACGTGCGGCCACTCCAGCCCCTTGCTGGCGTGCAGCGTGGAGAGCGTGACCATGTCCTGCTCTTGCTCGCGCTCGCTGATGGTGGAGAGCAGCGCAATGGTCTGCGACACCTCCAGCAGGCTTTTGGTTTCCCTGGCCACCACGGCGCCCGCCGTGTCGTCGATCTGGCCGCCCGCGCGCTGGGCCATCCAGTCGCAAAACTCCAGCACATTGCTCCAGCGGGCCGCAGCCACCTTTTCGCTGTCTTCGCCGTCGTACAGGTGCTGCTCGTAGCCGATTTCCTTGAGCCAGTCGGCCAGAAACGCACGCGCATCTTCGGCGCCATGCGTGTGGCGGGCGCGGTGCTCCAGGTCGTTGATGTAGCGGCCAAACTCGTGCAGGCCATCGAGCGCGCGTTTGGGCACGGCCGCGGGCAGCATGCCGTTGAACAGCGCGCCAAACATGCTTTGCTTGTGCTGCGTGGCAAACGCGCCCAAAGCGGCCAGCGTGGTGTGGCCGATGCCGCGTTTGGGGCTGCCGATGGCGCGCAAAAACGCCGGGTCATCGTCGTTGTTGATCCACAGGCGAAACCAGGCGCACAGGTCCTTGATTTCGGCGCGGTCAAAAAAACTGGTGCCGCCCGACACTTTGTAAGGAATGCTCGCGCGGCGCAGCGCTTTTTCAAACGGCTTGGCCTGGTGGTTGGCGCGGTACAGGATGGCGAAGTCCTTCCACGCAGGCGGCGGGTTGCTGGCGG